>Ga0157371_10000074_pt1 | contig 162988 bp, 126 predicted proteins | sample C45metaG_FD_113462 | JGI IMG/M metagenome (GOLD analysis project Ga0157371, IMG submission 113462) | Corn rhizosphere microbial communities from Kellogg Biological Station, Michigan, USA - C4-5 metaG | ecosystem: Host-associated > Plants > Roots > Rhizosphere > Soil | place: USA: Michigan...
GGAAGTATTTTTGAAGTAACATTTAGTTAATCTCAATTATGTCACAAAAATTAAGAATTCTATTGGTAGAAGACGAGGATCACTTGTTAGATGCTATCAAATTAAACCTCGAACTTGAGGGTTATAAAGTTCACGCCGTTAAAGACGGTAAAACCGCTCTTAAAATTTTTAAAGAAGAACGCTTTAATCTAATCATTTTAGATGTAATGTTGCCTGAAATGGATGGTTTCCAGGTTTGCGAAACAATCCGTTTAGAGAATGCAGAAGTTCCGATTATGTTTTTAACAGCTAAAAACACTTCTGAAGACCGTGTTTTAGGTTTGAAAAAAGGAGCTGACGATTATCTGGTTAAACCATTCAACCTGGAAGAACTCATTCTTCGTGTGGGGATTTTGGTGAAACGCAGTTTAAAATCTGATGATTTAAAAGAATTGAATTCTTACAAAATCGGGGATAAAACAATCTACTTTAACTCTTTCGAATTAAAACATGATGATGGCACCATCACACCGTTAACCAAAAAGGAAACGATGTTGCTGAAACTGTTAATTGAGCGTAAAAATGATGCCGTTTCAAGAGAACAGATTTTAGAAACGGTTTGGAATTATGATGTTTATCCGTCAACCAGAACGATCGATAACTTTATTTTAACGTTCCGTAAGTATTTCGAACCTGATCAAAAAAATCCGGTTTATTTTCACTCTATCCGTGGTGTAGGCTATAAATTTACAGATAGTCATTAATGTACAATAATAAAGGCAGGTATGCTTTAATGGCAGTTTTTGCGCTGGCTGCATTGGTTTGTATTTTTTACTATCAATATCAGTTGGCTGCTGTTTCTGGTGTTTTATTTGCCTTTGTTATTTGGAGCCATTTTAAGCATAGCTCGGTGTTAATGGCATCGAAACATTTCAAAAATAACGAATTTGGTAAAACCAGAGCATTGTTGGCCGAGGTAGCAAAACCGGAACGTTTGGCCAAAAGCCGCAGGGGTTATTACGAATTTATGCAAGGCAATATGGCTTTGAAAGAACAGGATTATGATAAAGCTGAATATCATTTTCAATTGGCCAGCCGTTTTCCGGTAGGGGGTAAAAATGAAAAATCGTATGTGCTGATCCATTTGGCTAACCTCGCTTTGCGGAAAAAAGACAAGGAAAGGGCAGAAGCTTATACCAAACTGGCAAAGGAACTTGCCGAAACACAACGATCAAAGGATATTATCGTTAAAATTGAAAAAGAAATAAGCAAAATATAATAGGACTATTGTCATTTTGAATAAACGAAGCACCGGTTTTTGATAAAAAGGTACTTCGTTTTTTTTTTATTTATACCTTTGCAGCCGATTCGTCATGCTGAATTTGTTTCAGCATCTCTTACTTTATTTATATGTTAAGTGTGGCAGGATGACGATAAAGCGATACCAAATACAGATCATGAAGAATAACTTATTTTTAGACGCAGCATTTTCAAAACAAACAGAACGCCCACCCGTGTGGATGATGCGTCAGGCAGGCCGTTTTATGCCACAATATTGGGAGATAAAAAACAAATACTCTTTTTTAGAGATGTGTAAAACTCCTGAGATTGCAGCTGATGTAACGATGTTGCCTGTTGATCTGCTGGATATAGATGCCGCGATTTTATTCTGTGATATTCTGGTAACCGGTGAGGCTATGGGTGGTGATTTAAGCTTCACTCAAGGTGTTGGTCCTAAATTTTCAAATCCGGTACGTACAGCCCAGGATATTGAAAATCTAAATGTTGATTGTTTGGATGAGTTACAATATGTGGCTGATGCGATTAAAGTGATTCAGCAAAGGTTAAATGGGAATATCCCTTTGATCGGTTTTGCTGGTGCACCGTTTACGGTAATGAGTTATTTAATTGAAGGTGGATCTTCTAAAGATTTCAAGTTAACTAAACTCTTTATACATAACCAACCAGAACTGGCACACAAGCTTTTGGCTAAAATTGCAAAAGTAACCGCAGATTATCTGAACCTTCAGATTGCTGCTGGCGTAAATGCAGTTCAAATTTTCGATAGTTGGGCACTTGCCTTAGCATGGAATGATTACCAGGAGTTTTCGCACCGTTATATTCAGGAAATTATTGCCAATCTAAACAGAAAAGATATTCCGGTGATTTCGTTCTGTAAGGGAAGTTCGGTTTTTGCTCCGATTATGGCAGAAGCTAAACCAGATGTAATTTCGGTTGACTGGAATGCTGATTTATTGAATATTAAAAATGCTTTGCCAAAAGGTATTGCTGTACAAGGAAATTTAGACCCACATATTTTATATGCGGATAAAGCTGTAATTAAGGCACAAATCCATAAGTTATTCGAACGCATGCGTGGTACTGAAGGATTTATCTTCAATTTAGGTCACGGTATTATGCCTGATATTCCTTTCGATAATGTGAAGTATGCAATTGATGTGGTGAAGGAGTTTAGGTATTAACCCCTGAATTCCCTAAAGGAGACTTTGAACGGTTGCTGTAAATCGTTATATTTGGATATGGAAACACTTATTATAAATATTCCTGAAAAAAAAAGCGAACTGGTAAAACAGCTTTTAAGGGAGCTTGGTGTTACTTTTAAAAAGGAGAGTGCAAGTAAATCTGTACCCAATTCGGTTACGCAAAAAACTATCGATGATGCACACAAGGGTATTGGGATAGGCGAACCGATTAAAGATATAAATTCATATATCAATTCCTTGTAGATGTTTGTTCTAAAGCCTACCAATCAATTTGATAAAGATATTAAGCTAATGAAGAAACGTTCTGCAAAGAACATAAATCTCATTAAGGATTTTTTGTTTAGATTAGAGATTGATGGTGCCAGTGGAATTGATAAGAAGCATCGCCCGCATAAATTAGTTGGAAACTATAAGGACAATTGGGAAGCCCATATTAAGCCCGATTTATTGATGATATGGTTTGAGATAACCGAAGAAAAGGAAATAATTCTATTAAGAGTCGGAACACATTCTGATCTATTTTAAATAAAAGGCTTTATCCTACAAACATTCCATGATAGAAACCTTATTGCCATATTACCACTATTTTCTTGCAGTACACATTGTATTTGTAATTAGCTGGATGGCCGGTTTATTTTATATTTTAAGTCTTTTTATTTATCACACGGAAGCAAACGATAAACCTGAACCTGAAAAAAGTATCCTCCAAAAACAGTTTGTTAAAATGGAAGCTACTTTATGGAAAATTATAGCTACTCCGGCCATGGTTATTTCTGTTTTGGCGGGCGCATCTATGCTCACTTTAAATCCGGGCCTGCTTCAAGCTGATTGGATGTGGGTAAAGCTAGGTTTTGTTGTTGGCCTGCTCATTTATCACTTTATCTGTCAAAATCTCGTTAAACAGCTTAAAAACAATCAATATAAGCTAACCAGCTTTCAGTTGAGGTTATGGCGTGAGCTGGCTACCATTTTTATGATTGCTATTGTATTTGTCGTGATCTTAAAAAGTGCCATCAATTGGATTTATGGTTTAATTGGTATCATGGGCGTAGCAATGGCCATCATGATTGCAGTTAAGCTGTATAAGAATTATCGTAAAAAAAGTGGTGAATAATCTTTTAACCACAAAGTCACCAAGGCACAAAGAATATTGTTTGTAATTAAAGGTGTCAATAAAACTTTGTGTTCTTTGTGCCTTGGTGGTCGATCCATATTAACTTTGTTTCCTTTGCGTAAACTTCGCGTACTTTGCGGTTAAATAAACCAAAAACTATTCTAAATTTGGGCGATAAAATCCAAGCTCATGTTTACAAACACAGGTCTGAAAAGGGCCTTAATCTTAATAGCTTTTCTTTTCAGTTCTTATTTTGCTTCTGCACAGTTTAATCAATCGGCTTTCGAAAACAGAATCCGCCCCGATAGCAGCTTAACTAACGAGGTTCACTTCAATTTTTACAATTTAAACTACGTCCGCAATTACGAGTACACTAATGATTTTCATGATGGTTATACTTTGTACGGAACGCAATTGCAGCCGCAAATCGTTTATTACGCACATCCAAACCTCGCCATTACTGCAGGTGCTTTCATCAGAAAGGATTTTGGCAGGAACGGGATTTCTGATGCTAAACCTTTATTCAGCGTAAAATATCATAAGCGTAACCTCACCTTAATTTTTGGTAGTCTGGAAGGAAACATTCAGCATAAATATATTGAGCCTTTATACGATTTCGAAAGAACAATAACTACACCAATAGAATACGGTACGCAGTTATTGGTTGAGCGTAAGAAATTTACCTTAGATGCCTGGATTGCCTGGCAAAAAATGATCTACAAAGGTGATCCGGCTAAAGAAGAAATTATTGGTGGTTTATCAACCGAAAGTTTTTTAATCAAAAATGATGACTGGGAATTAAGTATTCCTGCACAGTTTTTGGCTTTCCATCAGGGCGGACAGATTGATGTGTTAAAAGAAATCCCGATCACCACCATGTTTAATGGCGCCACAGGTATAAAGCTGCATAAAGACATTGATGCCAATATTAAACAGGTGTATACCGATAACTATATTGCGGTTTACAAAGATTTCTCTCCGGATAAAAGAAGGGCCTACCAGGGTGGTTTTGGTTTATGGTTAAATGCTGGTGTAGAAAGTAAATGGGGAAGTTTAGTGGCCTCTTACTGGAAGGGCAATAACTTTATTTCGATTAAAGGTATGCCACTTTATGAATCTGTTTCCGATAATTTGTATAGTCCGGGCTTGAGGCAAAGTTCAAGAAACATTGTTTTATTGCGTTATGCTTACCAAAAAGAGTTAATCCCACATTTATATCTTGATGTGCGTTTCGAACCGCATATCGATCTTGATCATACAGATAAACAACTTCAGTTTAACCACTCCTTCTTTTTGACTTATAAACAGGATTTCAAGTTGTTTAAGGTGAAAAAGGATGAAAGGTAGAAGATAGGAAGGTTGAGGGTAATTTAACTAATCCATTACAAACCCCATAGGTATATAAACCTGCGGGGTTTATTGTTGATAGACTTCCGAAGTTCCCCCTGCGTCTAACTCCCTTTGAAACTTCGGAAGTCTCTGCCAAATAAACCCGATAGCAGCGAAAACACGAAGGTGAGGAACGAACTGAGGCTTTGAAGCGAATAGCGGGACTGCTGCTCCCTATGAAACGCTGCATGTTCATTTTCAGACAAAAAATCTATATCTTTCTTGAAAATTATTTTAATCATATCTGTCTGATAATCAACAGCTATATTTCTAAATTTAACTTTATTTAACTTTTTTTCTCACCTCATGCAACCATTGTTTGTAATCTGCCATCTTCTATATACAAACACACAATGAAATTGACGCGAAGCTATACAATAAACGATTTGATGGAAGGCTGCAAAGCTGGTGACCGGAAGATGCAGGAGCTGCTCTACAAGCAAACTGCATCGAAGATGTTGGCCGTTTGTATGCGCTACGCCAAAGATAGGATGGAGGCAGAAGATGTGCTGCAGATGGGATACATCAAGATTTTTCAAAAAATAAAAGAGTATAGGGGCGAGGGTTCTTTTGAAGGCTGGATTAGGAGAGTAATGGTGAATACTGCGATTGAGAGTTACCGTAAAAATTTACGCAGCTTAAACGTAGTAGAAATAGATGAAGCTTACGAGCAACCATCAACCGGATTTGATTTTGGCACACTAGGCATGCAGGATTTGATGAAAGTGATACAAAAACTGGCAGATGGTTACCGCATGGTTTTTAACATGTACGTAATAGAAGGCTATTCGCATAAGGAAATTGGAGAAACGCTAGGCATCTCAGAAGGGGCGAGTAAATCGCAATTATCGAGAGCAAGGGCAATATTAAAAGAAGAAATTATAAAAATGGAGGGATTTGGTTATGCAACCTATACGGGATAAAGATTTTGATCAGTTATTTAAAGATGCTTTTGCTAACGCGGAAGTAACACCTTCGAGGGATTTATGGAGCAATATAGAAAGTGGAATAACGCCGAAGAAAAAAAGAATTATACCAATTTATTGGTTATCGGCCGCAGCGGTTTTGCTTATCGCCACAGTTGGAATTTTGCTTTATCAACAGCAGAATAATACTGGTGAGGGTAAAAAATTAGCCAATAATACAATTGAAAAGCCTAAGCCAGTAGTGGAAACACCAGTTGTAAAAGATCAGTCACCTGTAGTAGTTGAACCGGTTAAAGATGTTGCACCAATTTTACCGGTTGAGGCTAAACCAGCAAGGGCTATTGCCAAAACAAAGGTGAAACAAGATAAACCTGCTTTAGCGCAACCGCGGATAATTACGGCCCCTGAAATGCAAAAGCATGAAACCACTGTAGCTAAAGTTGAAGAGCCTAAAAAAGATATTAGAACGAAAATCGAAGAGGCGATTCTGCAACCCAAAGAGGAAACTGTAATAGTTGCTAACCCTACAGCCATTAAAACGGATGATCCTATTAACGATAACGAACAAGGCATTAAAGGTATCCGCAACGTTGGCGATGTAGTAAACCTGATTGTTAACAAAATGGATAAAAGAAAAGATAAGCTGATCCAGTTCCGTACTGATGATGACGACTCTTCTTTGTCATCAATCAATATCGGGCCTTTTAAATTTGGTAAAAAGAAGAAATAATAGTTTTCAGTTGACAGTTTTTAGTTAACAGTGTCGACATTTATTAAAACCTTACAACATTTAACAAAATAATACACACAGATATGAAACGTCTAATATTTACAACACTTTTGGTAAGCGGGCTTGCCGGTGTTATGGCTCCAGGTGCTTTTGCACAACAAGATAGTACTAAAAAGAAAATGGATTATAGTGAAGGTCATGGTATTATGATTAATACAAAATCAGCAGATTCAGCAAAAAAAGGTCGTTTTGTAGGTGGAATTACTTTTACCAGAGTGGATTGGGGATTCTCCAGGCTGATAGACAATGGAAGTTTTAATTTATCACCTAATAATGATTTTTTAGATTACAAAGGTGGAAAAACCAGTACATTTTCTTTTGATGTTTTACAGTTTGGCTATCGCTTTAATTCTAACTTTAAAGTTTATGTAGCAGGAGGATTTGATTGGACCTTAATCCGTTTAAGAAAAGATATTACGATTGCTAAAAACGCTAACGAGTTTGTTTATACCGATCAATCACCGGTACATTTCTCTAAAAACCGTTTCTCCAGCAGTTATGTACATATTCCATTAAACTTCGAATTCCGTACCAGCGAAAACAAAAACGGCAAAAGATTTTACCTGGTGTTAGGTCCGGAGGTTAGCTTTTTGCTAAATGGAAAAATTAAACAGATAAGCGAAGAACGTGGTAAAGAAAAACAATATGATAGCTACCACTTTCAATCGGTTCGTTACGGAGGTACAGTTAGATTTGGTTACGGAGGTATAGGATTGTTTACCAAATATTACTTTAACGATATGTTTACTACCTCACAACAAGCTGGCTTAAAGAACATGAGTTTCGGGGTTACCTTTGGATTAAACTAAGCCATATCAATTTATATAGACTGATTAAGTCTCTCCTTTGGGAGAGATGTCCGAAGGACAGAGAGGTTAACACACAAATGAACAGATCCTGTTTCGGTTAGGCGAGACAGGATTTTTTGTTATAACGTTTCAGCAGGCTTATTCTCACCGATCAAAGACTTAAAGCAATTCTCCATAAATTCATCTAAACTTATTCCTTGCTCTTTCGCATAAATTTTAGCCTGCTCTATAACAGCATCATCAAGAATTAGTGTGATTTTAGCTTTCATGTCTTTGTATTTAGTTGATTTAAAGATAAATACCGTTTTTGTGAATTTCTAAACAAAATATTAACAATTATACAAGTTGTAACCTTACCCTCTGCCTCAAAACCCTCCACCTTTTTCTTATCTTTACCACGTGAGCAATACCCTAATCAGCGTTAAAAATTTAACCAAGCAATATCAGGCAGAGCAGGCCGGTGGAATTAAAAATGTAAGTTTCGACATTAAAAGAGGCGATGTGGTGGCCATTATAGGCGAGAGTGGTAGCGGAAAATCGACCTTACTGAAATCCATTTACGGATTGCTGAAAACCGATGAGGGTGAAATCTTTTTCGAAGATCAAAGGGTTAAAGGGCCTGACGAACAACTGATCCCCGGCCATAAGCAGATGAAAATGGTGACGCAGGATTTTTCGCTGAATATTTATGCGAAAGTGTACGATAACATTGCCTCACAGCTATCAAATACCGATCTGAAAACTAAGGCCGAAAAAACACTTCAGATCATGGAGCACCTTCGGATTTTACCACTGCAGCATAAAAAAATTATTGAGTTAAGTGGTGGGGAACAGCAGCGTGTGGCCATAGCTAAAGCCATGGTTGCCGATACACAGGTTTTACTATTAGACGAACCCTTTAGCCAGGTTGATGCTTTGCTTAAAAACCAGCTAAGGGCTGATATAAAACGTGTTGCAGCAGAAACCGGGGTAACTGTTATTCTTGTCTCTCACGACCCTGCTGATGGTTTATTTCTTGCCGACCAATTACTGATTTTGCGAAACGGCGAACTTTTGCAAACCGGTAAGCCTATCGATATTTATCAAAATCCAAAACACATTTATACTGCTCAAATTTTAGGTAATGCAGTTGTTTTGTCTCGTGGGGATGCAGAAAAACTAGGCTTAAAAACATTTGCAGGAAATGTGGTTTTCTATCCCGAATGGGCCGAAATTAGTAATAATTGGAGCAGCAGACGTTTTGAAGTAAAAGATGTTTACTATAAAGGTTTTTACGACGAATTGCTCTTAGAAAGAAATGGCGTTAGCGTTCGGGCCTTACAGTTGAACAGGGGAGAGCATAAAAAAAATGACCACGTTCAATTGAATATCACTCGGTATTTAGAGTTTTAAATGTAATTATATATTTGGTGATTTTTTATAAAAGTTATAATTATAATTATAACTTTTTAATACACTGAGAAGAATACAAGCCGTTTACATCCGTGACATTTTAATGTGGGAAAATTAGAGCATAAAAAAACGACCACATTCAATTGAACATTAGTCGTTTTTTAGCGTTTTAAATGTTTTTAATTTCCAGCGTAATCAGACGGAATAATAACAACTTTTACTAAAGTATTGTAGTTAGGTGGTACAGTAGCTGTTAAATTATTGGTATCTTGAACATCAAACCTTAAACCTCCATTAGAAACTTTATAGCTAAAAGCATTGTAATTGAATGTATAAGGCAACTGGATATCACCATTTGGATCACTAGGGTGTTCAAAATAGACTAGTACGCCTTCATCATCCAATGTTACGCCATCAATTGCGGATAAGGCCTTACTTACAGAGTAACTTCCGTTGCTGTTACGTAACCATTCATTCGAATTGATTGTAAAATTATACGTTTTAGCTCTTAGTTCTTGATAAACAGTTTCTTTTTTGCAAGAGGCCAGACCTAGTGTGGCGATGCAAAGCATTAAGATGGTAAATTTTTTCATTTTGATTTTGTTTATTTGCGTGTGTGATATTGGTATTACAAATCTTTTGCCAAAAAAATAATTGTTGTTAATAATGGATTAATTATTGTGCAACAGCTTAAATACACCAATGTTATTATCCAATATTTTTAAAATATGAAGCTCTTTTTCCGACTTTTACCTTGGTTAATTTTAGTCGTTGCAGGGTACTTATTTATTTCCAAAAAGTTTAGTATCAATACTACTGTTGAAAGCAAACATCAGCTTCTGGTCGAGAAAATTGAGGCTATTGGTAAATTGGAACTGGTGAGATATCAGATTAGTGATGTTTTGGAACATAAAAATAAAACAGATTTTTTACCTGAAGCGAGTGTTTTATTAATTGTTAAAGCCGAGGCGGTAGGCTGTATTGACCTGACCAAAATTACCCGTGAAGATATTAGCATTCATGCGGACACTGCTGTAGTAAATTTACCACAGCCCGAAATCTGTTATGTAAAAATCGACCATAAAAACTCACGTGTTTATGATACGAAGATGGCTTTCTTCCGTGAGGCCAGTTTAGTAGACGAAGCTTATAAAGCAGCTGAAAGACAAATTACCGCAGAAGTTAAAAAATCGAGCATTTTAGCACAGACGAAAACCAATGCGACAACCGTCCTTAAGCCAATTATTGAAGGATTGGGTTATAAGAATGTACGGTTTACTTTTGAGTAAAGGTGTAAGGCTGAAGGTAGAAGGTTGAAGGTATAAGGTTCCTGGCGATCTTTACACTTTAATGTCGTCATCTCGACCGGAACACAGTGGAGTGGAGAGATCTATCTCGAGGTAGATTTAGCTTCGCTGAGCACCTCGTGGTTCTCAACTTCTTTGCACTCCGATCGAAATGACGTACTTAATATGCACATAAACCTCCAACTTTCCGACTCCTGACCCCGGTCTTATTTCCTTACTTTAAAAAATCTTCCCGATGTGGATTAAAAATATCAACTAATAACCCGGCTTCCAGGCAAACCACACCATGAAAAACGTTTGATGGGGCAAAGAAAACATCCCCTTCGTTTAAGATCTTCTTATCATCGCCCATGCTTACTTCAAAACTTCCTTTGGCAACGTAACTCATCTGTAAGTGAGGGTGATTGTGAATGGTGCCAATGGCATCTTTTTCAAATTCTACTTTAACCAACATCAGGTTGTCATCATAAGCCATGATTTTGCGTTTAACGCCCGCACCTAAATCTTCCCAGTCGATATCGCTATCCGTAATTAATGCTTTGTTGCTTAAGTCTTTGAAATTCATTTTTATATTTTTTGCGCTAAAAAAAAATCGTCATCTCGACTGGAACGCAGTGGAATGGAGAGATCTATGCTCGATAGATTTTGCTTCGCAGAGCTTTCGGATTCTCGACTTCGTTGCACTCCGCTCGAAACGACGGAAATATCTATACGGTAAAACCTTAAACCAAATACTCAAACAAAGTCTGATCCTGGTTTAGTTCGATAATTTCAAATTTAAAATCTTTCATACGCTGCAACAAGCTGGCATAATCATTTTTGTTCGAAAGTTCAATGCCCACCAATGCAGGTCCGTTTTCTTTGTTTGTTTTTTTAATAAACTCGAAACGGGTAATATCATCCTGTGGACCCAAAACCTCGTTTACAAATAATTTTAAAGCCCCTGGTCGCTGTGGGAAACGTACAATGAAATAATGTTTCAGCCCTTCGAAAAGTAAAGATTTCTCTTTAATCTCCTGCATGCGCTCTATGTCATTGTTTCCACCGCTAACTATACAAACTACCGTTTTACCGGTGATCTGATCTCTCAGTTGATCTAATGCGGCTATAGATAGTGCGCCAGCCGGTTCTACAACAATGGCATCTTCGTTATACAGCTTTAAAATGGTGGTGCAGATTTTTCCTTCAGGGATTAAATGCATCTGATCAAGAAGTTCCTTGCAATATTCGTAAGTAATGTGGCCAATCCTTTTTACAGCGGCACCATCCACAAAGCGGTCTATTTCTTCTAAAGTGTAAGGGCCGCCGTGTTCCATAGCCGTAACCATCGATGGTGCACCCAGCGGCTCAACACCAACCAGTTTTACATCGGGTTTAACCGTTTTCATATAAGCACTCACACCCGAGGCCAAACCACCACCACCAACAGGCATTACCAAAATGTCTAAATCAGGCAGGTCTTCATAAATTTCTACACCAACTGTTGCTTGTCCTTCAATTACTTTTTCATCATCAAAAGGTGGAATAAAAGTGGCCGATTTTTCGGCACTGTAGGCCAGCGCCTCTTTCAGGCAATCGTCGAAAGTATCGCCAACCAAAACCACTTCCACACTGTCGCCACCAAACATATAAGTTTGTTTAACTTTTTGTTTAGGGGTAATTTCCGGCATAAAAATAACGCCTTTGATACCGAGTTTTTTACATGAATAGGCCACGCCCTGTGCATGGTTGCCTGCACTTGCACAAACTACGCCGTTAATCAAAGCATCCTGTGGCAAGGTGCTAATTTTGTTGTAGGCACCGCGTAATTTATAGGAGCGTACAATCTGAAGGTCTTCTCTTTTCAAATAAATATTGGCGTTGTAATGAGCAGAAAGTCCGGCGTTAAACTCTAAAGGCGTACGTTTTACCACGCCTTTTAATCGTTGGGATGCAGATTGAAAATCCAGTGTATTCGGTGTTGTAGTATTCATTGTTGTAGTATCAGGTATAGAGAGAATCAAGTATCAAGACCGATATTCTCTTATGTTTTTTGTAAAGCAGGGTTTGGTACTTTTCGGTTATTGCAGTCCTGCTATTCGTTCCAATCTTTTTAAAACCACTGTAATGCTGAGGAACGAAGAGTGTGTTTCATCGGTTGCAGATGCTTCGTGCCTCAGCATGGCATTGTATCCAAGGTTGCTGCAATTAAAAAGTATTTCCACTGCTATCAGGTTTAGCAAGCTTACTTCAATGCGTTAAATTAAAACGCTTACCGCTCAACGCCAAACCCTGAGCATTTAGGCCAAGTGCAGCGCCACCAATTGGTTTAAATCCTGGTCATTAATGCCCTGTTTGCTATCAGCCAAAACTAAAAACTGTTTGTAAACAATATCTAAATGGTCTTTTTCTAGTTTATGGCCTAAACGGTCTAAGTGGTGTTTTAAAGCATGGCGACCGCTTCTTGCCGTTAATACGATGGTTGCATCAGGGAAACCAACATCTTCCGGTTTAATAATTTCGTAGTTCTCACGGTTTTTCAAGAAACCATCCTGGTGGATACCCGAACTGTGCGAAAATGCATTTCCACCAACAATTGCTTTGTTCGGTTGCACGGGCATGTTCATCTGGTTTCTCACCATGTGGCTCATTTCGTAAAAACGGGTAGTATCAATCTGGGTATTTAAACCCAAAATTTTGTGTGTTTTCAAAATCATGACGACTTCTTCCATAGAAGTATTGCCTGCGCGCTCTCCAATACCGTTAATGGTACACTCTACCTGGCGGGCGCCATTTTGCAAGCCTGCAATAGAATTCGCTGTAGCCAGGCCTAAATCGTTGTGGCAATGCACGGAGATAATGGCTTTATCAATATTTTTTACGTTTTCTTTTAAATAAAGAATTTTAGAACCGTATTGGTCTGGCAGGCAATAACCATTGGTATCCGGAATATTTACCACGGTGGCCCCGGCAGCAATCACTGCTTCAACCATTTTGGCTAAAAATTCGATATCAGCACGGCCGGCATCTTCTGCGTAGAACTCAACATCTTCTACAAATTTTTTCGAATACCTCACAGCTTCTACAGCACGTTCTAAAATTTCTTCGCGGGTACTGTTAAATTTATGTTTAATGTGGAAATCAGATGAGCCAATTCCGGTGTGGATCCGCGGTCTTTTAGCATAACGCAAAGCATCTGCAGCAACATCAATATCATTTTTATTTGCACGGGTTAAGGCACAGATAATCGGGTTGGTAACCGCTTTCGATAATTCTATTACGCTATTAAAATCGCCCGGACTTGATACCGGGAAACCAGCTTCAATCACATCAACACCTAAAAGCTCAAGTGATTTTGCGATTTCTACTTTTTGGTTTGTATCTAACTGGCAGCCTGGAACCTGCTCGCCGTCACGCAATGTCGTGTCGAAAATATAAACTTTGTTCGGGTCGTGAATCATAATCTTAAGTTTAGGAAGTGATTAATTTTTGTGATAAGAATTTAATTACCAATTTGCCCATTTCGGCGGTGCCTAAAACTTTGAAACGGTTTGTGTTTTGATCGGCAATATCATGGGTTCTGAAGCCTTCTTTTAGTACCTGATCGATGGTATCAACCAATAGCTTGGCTTCTTCCTTAAGTCCGAAACCAATTTCCAGCATTAAAGCAGCCGATAGGATAGAGGCCAAAGGATTGGCTAAATCTTTACCGGCAATATCGTGTGCCGAACCGTGGATCGGCTCAAAGAAACCTGTGCTTTCGCCAACAGATGCCGAAGCCAGCATTCCCATTGAACCTGCAATCTGCGAAGCTTCATCGGTTAAAATATCCCCAAATAAATTAGCCGTTAAAACCACGTCGAATTTTTTAGGATTTTTGATTAACTGCATGGCTGCATTGTCGATAAACATGTGCTCAGTTTCTACATCAGGGTATTGTTTTGCAATTTCCTGAACAGTTTCGCGCCATAGGCGTGAGCTTTCCAAAACATTTGCTTTATCTACCGAGCATAATCTTTTGTTGCGTTGTTGTGCAGCCTGGTAAGCTTTATGTGCAATGCGTTCTACTTCGTAACGGTGGTAAATCATCAAATCAGAAGCAGTATTTCTATCTTCAGATCGTGTTTTTTCTCCGAAATAAACATCTCCTGTTAATTCGCGGAAGAACAAAATATCGGTTCCCCTTAAAATTTCCGGTTTAATGCTTGAGGCTTCCAGAAGTTCATCAAATAGTAATATCGGGCGGAGATTGGCAAATAAACCCAATTCTTTACGGATTTTTAAGAGGCCTTGTTCAGGTCTAACTTTTAAACTTGGGTCGTTATCGTATTTGGCGTGACCAATGGCTCCAAAAAGGATGGCATCGCTTTTTCTTGCTTTATCTAAAGTTTCATCTGGTAAAGGCTCACCAGTAACTTCAATAGCTGCATGGCCCATTAAAGCTTCGTCAAATACAAATTCGTGGCCAAAAATTTCGGCAATTTTTTCTAATGCTGTTTTTCCCCAAGTGGTTACTTCGGGTCCGATACCGTCTCCAGGTATTACTAAAATGTTCTTCTTCATTGTTGACTCCTCTTTTGCCGTTGCAGTTTTTACCACAAATAAACACAGATTGATTTCTGACTCGGTTTGTATCTTTACAAACCATTAGATTTTATCTGTATTTATCCTTTTATCTCCCGTTAAATCGGGACAAGTCGTGGTTAATTTTGCATTAGCCTAATATTTCTGTGTTTAAACTTTCGACGACTTTTACCTCGCCTTTTTCTAACAATATTCTTTTTTCTATGCAGGTTGGCAGCTGCGATTCAAAATGGCCAACATAAATTAATGTCATTCCGTTGCTGCACAGTTCGTCAACCAATTGGTTAAAGTGCTGTGTTTGCTGGCGGTCTAAACCCTGGCAGGGTTCATCCAGAATTAACAGTTCCGGGTTTTTTATAATCGTTCGCGCTAACAATACCAATCGTTGTTTACCGAGTGGAAGCGCGGTTAATAATTCATTTTTGTTTTCAGTCAGGCCAAAATAAGCTATCAGTTCATCCACCTGTGTACTTTTGGTATAAGGCAGCTGCTGAAATAAACCTACGGTATCATAAAAGCCAGAGGCGATGCTTTGCCAAACAGTAGCGTTTGGATCGAAATACCAGTGAAACTCAGGAGAGATTAATCCGATATGCTGTTTAATGTCCCATATACTTTCGCCGCTTCCACGCCTATTGCCGAATAAATAAAGTTCGTTGGCATAAGATTGTGGGTGATCGCCGTTTACCAAGCTTAACAAAGTCGATTTTCCAGAACCATTATGCCCTTGCAAAAGCCATTTTTCTCCCGCTCTAACTTCCCAGTTGATATTTTTCAGTACCTGTTTTTCGCCATAGCTAATGTTTACATTAACCATTTTTACAATATCCTGTGAACTATAAACAGGCGATTCTTTTAAGAAATCCGGAATTTCCCTTAAATGGATTTCGGTACTGACAGAAGGTTCTAAAGCGTCTACTTGAGCTAATTGTCCATCTCTTATTTCGGCAAAAGAATTGATACAGGCTGGTAATTCACTTTCATTACAGATCAAAATCAATTGAACTCCTTCTTCAGCCACCTGATCCAGTAAAATGTTCAGGTTTTTGCGAGAAGCCGCATCTAAACCTGTGTATGGTTGGTCGATAATTAATAACTGTGGTTTTAACCAAAGTGCTTTAACCAGTTGTAATTTTTTGTGTTCGCCGCTGGATAATTCTATTAATTGTGAACTGGCAAATGTTACAAAGCCCAAAGCCTCTAAAACCGGTTCAACCTGATCAAAATGAAGCCCTTTTTCTTTACCATAACTGACCAACTCTGCATGAACGGTTAAAGTTTCTTTAGCCTGCTGACTGGTATAACGTTGCTGGTAATAAAAATTGGCAACACCTTCTAAGTTTTTAAACTGGTACCAGCTTTCTACATAAAGTACTTCTTTTGGTAGTGTGCTCAATACATCAAAATCAATCTCAATACTTCCCTGAGCTGGAACTAAACCTGCAATTGCTTTTGCTAACGAAGTTTTTCCTGTTCCGCTTTTACCACCAATTACATAATTTTCGCAAACATTCATTTCCCAATACAAATCCTTTAGCACCACTTTGTTGTGGTAACTCAGATTTAAATTCTGTATGTGAACGAATGGTTTAAACATTATCTTGCTTGCTCGAATTCTTCAATTAATTGTTTTTGGTTTAAGATGAAATCGATATCATCATAACCGTTAATCAGGCATGATTTTTTGTAAGGATTGATCTCGAATGATTCCTGAGCTCCGGTTTCTACAATCGTTACAGTTTGATTTTCAAGATCAACTTCTAAAGCTGATTTTGGATTGCTGTCAACCGCTTTGAAAACCTGCGCTAAGAACTCATCGCTTACCTGGATAGGTAATAAACCATTGTTTAACGCATTGCCTTTAAAAATATCGGCAAAGAAACTGCTGATTACCGCATCAAAACCGGCATCCTGAATGGCCCAGGCCGCATGCTCGCGACTACTGCCACAACCAAAGTTTTTTCCTGCAACTAATACCTGACCACTATAGGTGGGGTTATTCATTACAAATTCTGGTTTTGGTGTATTATCGCCATTATAACGCCAATCGCGGAATAGGTTCTCACCGAAACCTTCGCGTGTAGTCGCTTTTAGAAACCTCGCAGGGATAATCTGGTCGGTATCAATGTTCTCTATGTTTAAAGGCACTACTGCCGATGTTAATTTTGTGAATTTTTTCATGTCAATTAGTATCAAGTAAGTAGTAATAAGTATCAAGACTTATAATCCACTTTTTTATCTTTTATCTCAGGCCTTTTGCTTGAATGGTGGTAATTTTATACTTCATGTTTTACCCTTCGCCTTAAGCCTTATTACCTTCTACCTCAGTAAAATGTTCAACTACCGGAAAAGGATCATAAAAGTGGTGCAATAACTTTTTCCAGTTCTGGTATGCTGCTGATCCTCTGAAACCTTCGGTGTGTGCCTCCAGCGTTTTCCAGTTTACCAGCAGGATATATTTATTTTCTACTTCTACACATTTCTGAAGCTGATGCGAAATGTAACCTTCCATTGCGGAAATGATTTTTTGTGCTTCGATGAAAGCTTTTTCAAAATCAGCCGATAGTCCGGCTTTTACATTTAGTATAGCAACTTCTAAAATCATATATTTATTTTCTTGTCATTGCTAGGTACTAAGCGATCTAATTTAGCCTTGCAATCGCATTAAGATTGCTTCGTGCCTCGCAATGACGCTTAGTCTAGGCATTTTGCCGATACCTAAAACCTTGTGCCTTTTAACCTTCTACCTTTTCCAACATTTCCCTTACATCGGTAATTTTTCCGGTTACAGCTGCTGCTGCTGCGGTAAGTGGACTGGCCAATAAGGTACGTGCGTTTTGTCCCTGTCTACCCTCAAAGTTTCTGTTCGATGTAGATACACAGTATTTACCTGCAGGGATTTTATCTTCGTTCATGCCTAAACATGCACTACAACCAGGTTCGCGTAACTGGAAACCAGCAGCTTCGAAAATTTTATCCAAACCTTCGTTTTTGGCCTGTTGTTCTACTTGTTTAGATCCCGGAACAATCCAAACGGTAACATTATCGGCTTTGCGTTTATCTTTAACAAAATCAGCCACTTCACGTAAATCTTCAATGCGTGAGTTGGTACAGCTTCCGATGAACACATAATCAACTGGTTTTCCGATCAACGACGAATCATCATCAAAACCCATATAATCCAATGCTTTCTGGTACGAAAGTTTTTCTTTTTCCGGTTGTGCGCCAGTTGCCGGAATATGTTCCTGAATACCCATTCCCATTCCAGGATTAGTACCGTAAGTAATCATTGGAGCGATATCTGCAGCATCGAAAGTTAATACACTATCGAATTTTGCATCAGCATCGCTATATAACGTTTTCCAGTATGCTAAGGCTTTATCCCACTCTTCGCCGGCAGGAGCAAACTCTCTTCCTTTAATGTAATCGAAAGTGGTTTGATCTGGTGCAATTAATCCACCGCGTGCACCCATTTCGATACTCATGTTACAGATCGTCATACGGGCTTCCATACTTAAAGCTTCGATTGCCGAACCTGCATATTCTATAAAATAACCAGTACCGCCAGCTGCAGAAATTTTGGCAATAATGTATAAGATAATATCTTTTGCTCCAACGCCTTTTCCTAGTTCGCCGTTTACCTCAATTTTCATGGTTTTAGGTTTCGACTGCAATAAACATTGCGTTGCAAAAACCTGCTCTACCTGCGAAGTGCCGATACCAAATGCAATAGCGCCAAAAGCACCATGCGTAGAGGTATGGCTATCGCCGCAAACCATCGTTTTACCTGGTAGGGTTATACCCAGTTCAGGACCGATAACGTGTACAATACCTTGAAAAGGATGACCCAAACCATATAATTCTACGCCGAATTCTGCACAGTTTTTCGTGAGCATATCTACCTGATAACGCGAAAGCTCTTCTTTAATCGGCAACAACTGGTTTAAGGTTGGTACGTTATGATCGGCAGTTGCTACCGTCTGCTTTGGACGTAAAACAGGTAAACCTCTTTTGCGCAAGCCATCAAATGCCTGTGGAGAGGTTACCTCGTGTATTAAGTGTGTATCAATGTATAAAATATCAGGAAATCCTTCTTCACTTTTTACAACGTGAGCATCCCAAATTTTTTCTACTAATGTTTTTGACATCTTTTTATGTAATTATTTAAACTTCGCAGGTTTCGCAAACCTGCGAGGTTTGTAAGTTTACTATGCAGTTTTAATCGCCTTCATTGCCGTCATTGCTTTACGCAACGTTGCTCCAATCTGCTCTACTTCGTGTGAACGGATAGCTTCGTTAACATCAATTAATTTTCTGTTGTCAACCGCGCCATCTTTACCTTCGTTAAAGTTTTTACCAACTAAATCGGTATCTACTTTTTTCATGAAATCGCCTAAAAGTGGTTTACAAGCCTGATCGAATAAATAACAACCATATTCTGCAGTATCAGAAATTACGCGGTTCATTTCGAATAATTTTTTACGTGCAATGGTATTGGCAATAAGTGGTGTTTCGTGTAACGATTCGTAATAAGCCGATTCTGGTTTGATACCAGCCTGTACCATAGTTTCGAAAGCCAATTCAACACCTGCACGAACAAAAGCAACCATTAAAGTATAGTTATCAAAATATTCTTGCTCGCCGATTTTAACATCACCAGCTGGTGTTTTTTCAAAAGCAGTTTCACCGGTTTCAGCTCTCCATTTTAATAGATTTTTATCACCATTTGCCCAATCTTCCATCATGGTACGGCTAAACTCGCCACTCATAATGTCGTCCTGGTGTTTTTGGAATAATGGACGCATAATGTCTTTCAATTCTTCCGAAATTTCAAAAGCTTTGATTTTAGCAACATTGCTTAATCTGTCCATCATCGCAGTAATACCACCTTGTTTCAAGGCTTCTGTAATTACTTCAACACCATATTGAACCAATTTAGAAGCGTAACCTGCATCGATCCCTTTTTCTACCATCTTATCGAAAGATAGGATAGAGCCAGTTTGCAATAAACCACAAAGGATGGTTTGCTCGCCCATTAAATCTGATTTTACCTCAGCTACGAAAGATGATTTTAATACACCTGCTCTGTGACCGCCTGTACCAACGCAATAGGCTTTAGCCTGTGCCAAACCTTTACCTTGAGGATCATTCTCAGGGTGTACTGCAATTAGGGTAGGTACACCAAAACCACGAACATACTCTGCTCTAACCTCGCTGCCAGGGCATTTAGGTGCAACCATGATCACGGTTAAATCTTTACGGATCTGCATACCTTCTTCCACGATATTGAAACCGTGAGAATATAATAAAGTAGCACCTTCTTTCATTAAAGGCATAATTGCATTTACAACAGCAGTATGTTGTTTATCCGGAGTAAGGTTAATTACTACATCTGCATTTGGAATCAGTTCTTCGTAAGTGCCAACAGTGAAATTGTTTTCAGTTGCATTTTTCCAAGAATCGCGTTTGCCTTCAATTGCTTCCTTACGTAAAGTGTAGCTTACATCTAAACCACTATCTCTCAAATTTAAACCCTGGTTTAGGCCTTGGGCACCGCAACCTACAATTACCAGTTTTTTGCCTTTTAATGCGCTAACGCCGTCTAAAAATTCAGAACTGTCCATGAAGTCGCAAACACCTAATTGGTTTAATTTTTCTCTAAGAGGTAATGTGTTAAAATAATTTGCCATTGTTATTATTGGTTAATTTCTATTTAATTATTGTTATATATTCTTTTTTGTTGTGGTTCGTGTCTTTACGAATCGTTTTTGCCTTCGGTTTGATTACACAGATATGGTGATTTCACCGATTTTTATCCATTTTCCATCTCACATCTTCCATTTTACATATCTTCTATTTTTCCTTCTGATTGATCACACAGATGAGGTGATTTTTACCGATTTTTATTTGAAAAGCAGATTCCTGTGCTTTTCGGTTCCTTCAGTCCCGCTATTCGTTAAATTAGGCTGCGCTTCGACTACGCTCAGCATGATACCCTAATTTAACTGCTATCGGGTTTATTTTACTTGGGGCTGTTTTCCAAAACCCTCATCCATTTTGTTTAAACATGCTTTTTCAAAGCCCAGGCATAACCTTGGTGTACATTATCGTGGCCAATGGTTGTGATCAGAATTTCTTCAATACTGTTCATCTGTACGCCATAGGTTGCTGTTGTAAAAGGAGTGATGCTCGAAAATTTTCCATTTGCATAATCTTCCTTTATTTTTTCAATACTCTCTAATGCAAAGGCTTTCAATTCTGCTACCTCTTCTTCAGTTACGGTATAAGATGGCTTTGTATCTTTTTTATAATACTCGTTAAATTTTACAGAGGTTGCATCTTGCAATACACCTGTACGAACATAACAAAGCGTTTGTGTACTCACTACAATATGGCCAAAGTTCCAGATAATGTTGTTATTGTAACCATCAGGGATTTTATTCAATTCTTCGATGGTTAAGCCATCAATTAACCGGATAAATGCCTTGCGCGAGTTTATTATAAAATCAAATACTTCGTTCATATTTTTTCTTTAATCTCTGTATTTTCAGCTTCGTTTCGCTCTTCGTTAAAAGTAATCTGGTTAAAGAACGGGTCGTTTACGGTTACTGCCCAGGTTCCATGAAAAGTCTTCTCTAAGCCTGGTCTGTTATATTTGTAATTCTTTGCTGTTATTTCTTTATGGAATTCCTTTAAACCTACACAATCAATGTAAACATGTGCACCAGGGGCGCTGTCTCCATGGTGTTCGCTTAAATGAAGTTCAAGACCGTTCAATGAAACCTGGATATAAACCGGGGAATTCTTTTCCAGGGGGTATTCCCAGTCTATTTTAAATCCAAGCCAGTTTACATAAAACTCGATTGCTTTATCGTAATCGAATATTCTTAAAATTGGTATGGTTTTATTGCATTTCATATTTCTTTAATTTTTAACAGCAAAGGGCGCAAAGATTTTTCGCAAAGATCGCTAAGCATCGTGTTGTTTACCTTTCACCTTATGCCTTTCTACCTTTTACCTTTGTATTACATCGTAAAGATTTTCTCTCCTTTTTCTAAAAATTCATTTTCTACCAATTCTTCTCCTGGCTCAAAAGCTTCGAATTCCTTTAATTTTTCGTGGAAACCAGCGCTGTCTTTAATAATGGCTACTCTTGCAGATCTCACAAATTCAATTAGCTCGTAAGGTTCCAGGGCTTTCACCAAAGCATCAGTTTCTTCTCTGTGACCGGTTACTGCAAAAACGGTATAATCTTTACGGATCACTACTGCGCTTGCTCCATATTGTCTTAATAAACGCTCAACAGTTACTTTTTCGGCAATTTCATCTGTAGAAACTTTGTAAAGCGCCAGTTCCTGCCAGATAATTTCTTCATTTGTGTTGAAATAAACTTTTAATACCTCGATCTGCTTTTCAATCTGACGGGCCAGCTTTCTCACGACTTCGTAACCTTCGTGGATGACGATGTTGAAACGATGTATCCCTTCAATTTCTGATGGAGAAGTGTTTAAACTCTCGATATTGATTTTTCTTTTAGAGAAAATAATCGCAATCCTGTTTAATAAACCGATGCGGTTTTCGGCATAAACAGTAATGGTGTATTCCTGTTTACCTTCTAAATCGGCTTTATCTATTTTATGTTCTAATGTATTTTCAGTACTCATGTCCAAAATTTTTACCACTAAGGCACAAAGGCCACAAAGGTTTTGTTTATGCTATTTTTCGCTTTAGTCTTTCAACTTACTTCAATCTGATTTCGCTTACACTCATTCCTTGCGGAACCATTGGGAAAACGTTGTTTTCTCTTCCAACCATCACCTCTAATAAATAAGAGCCTTCGTGGTTGATCATTGTTTCCAGTGCTTGTCTTAAGTTTGCGCGCTCATCAACTTTGCTTGCTTCGATGTAATAAGATTTAGCTAAAGCCACAAAATCAGGACTGGTAATGTTCACAAATGAATAACGTTTATCATGAAATAACTGTTGCCATTGACGAACCATACCCAAAAAGCGGTTGTTCAGAATCAGGATTTTTACGGCTGCACCAAACTGCATAATGGTCCCCAGTTCCTGAGGCGTCATCTGGAAGCCCCCATCACCAATAATAGCGATTACAGTTTTATCAGGCGCACCGTATTTAGCGCCAATTGCAGCCGGTAAACCAAAACCCATGGTACCTAAGCCCCCAGAAGTAATGTTGCTGCGGGTATTGTTGAATTTAGCATAACGACAAGCTACCATTTGGTGCTGACCAACATCGGTAACGATTACGGCGTCACCACCACAAATTTCGTTGATGTTACGCAACACTTCTCCCATGGTCATTTCATCACCAGTTGGATAAAGCTCTGGAGTAATAACCTGATCTATTTCTTCCTGGTTGTATTGTCTGAACTTGGCCAACCAATCTTCGTGTTTATTTTCGTTCACCAAATTGGTTAACAGGGGTAAAGTTTCTTTACAGTCGCCCCAAACACCAACTTCAGCTTTAACATTTTTATCAATTTCTGCCGGGTCGATATCTAAATGCACAACTTTAGCTTGTTTGGCATATTTATCCAGGCGGCCAGTCACGCGGTCGTCGAAACGCATACCAATGGCAATTAGTACATCACATTCGTTCGTTAACACGTTTGGTCCGTAATTGCCGTGCATGCCCAACATCCCTACGTTTAGTGGGTGTGAAGTTGGAATAGCGCCTTCGCCCATGATTGTCCATGCAGCAGGAATACCTGTTTTGTTGATAAAAGCCTTAAATTCTTCTTCGGCCTTACCCAAAATAACACCTTGTCCAAATAGAATGAAAGGTTTTTTTGCTGAATCGATTAATTCGGCCGCTTGTTCGATATATTCAACCCTAACTTTTGGTTTCGGGCGATAACTGCGGATGTGGTTGCATTTTACATATTCAGGAAATTCCTCCAATTGTAACTGCGCATTTTTAGTAATGTCAATTAAAACAGGACCCGGCCTACCGCTTTGAGCAATGTAAAAAGCTTTGGCCAATACTTCCTGAATTTCTTTGGCATCAGTAACCTGATAATTCCATTTGGTAACCGGAGTGGTAATATTGATCACATCGGTTTCCTGGAAAGCATCTGTTCCCAATAAGTGAGCGAAAACTTGTCCGGTGATACAAACCAATGGTGTACTGTCTATCTGGGCATCTGCTAAACCAGTAACCAGGTTGGTTGCGCCCGGTCCACTGGTTGCAAAACAAACACCAACTTTGCCACTTGTTCTGGCAAAACCTTGAGCCGCATGGATACCACCTTGCTCATGGCGGACTAAAATATGTTCTAATTTGTCGGCATAATCATAAAGAGCATCATAAATAGGCATGATAGCTCCTCCCGGATAACCGAAAATGGTGGTTACACCTTCTTCAATTAATCCATTCAACAAAACCTGAGAGCCTGTGCCCTTGAATAAGGTTTTTGAGCTTTCTGCCTTCGCCCCGGTTTGTTGTATTGTATCTTGTGCAGTTTCCATAATTATGTTTTTGCGGTTCTGTTATTCTTTAATTTTAAACCCAATTCTTTCTCTGTCTTTCCACTTTATTTGAGCAATTTTCTCGTCAATTAAGTTTTCCATGGCATCATAAAGTTCGTTAAGCTGAACGTCATGTTCGCCAATCCGTTCTTTAATTTCTGTTAATTGTTCATTAAGATTGCTTTGTTTCAGCAATATTTTGCGAACATCAACAAAAGCCCTCATGATGGCGATGTTCATGTTAATGGCTTTATCGCTATTTACAACACCACTTAACATGGCTACACCTTGTTCTGTAAAGGCATAAGGTGTTACACCCACATTTCTTTTATTTTGACTTATCATCACAATTTTTGAGGACGCATCAGTCTTTTCTGAAGATGCGGTCACAATTTGTGACCGGATACTTTCCCATTCAACTGGCGTGAGCCGGAACATAAAATCATCTGGAAAACGCTTTATGTTACGTTTTACTGCCTGATTTAGCGCTTTCGTTTCAACCTCATAAAGTGCTGCCAGATCAAAATCGAGCATTACTCTTTCTCCCTGGATTTCATAAATCCTATTCTGAATACTTTTAATCATTTGCATCATCTGTTTTTTAATAATCAACTAATCCAGGGATGATTTTTTGATTTTAGTATTCGTCAGTTACGCAACCACTAGCTGCGTCTGAAACTGTTTTAGCATATTTATATAAAACACCTTTTGTTACTTTTAATGCTGGCTGAACGTAGTTTTTTCTCCGCTCGGCAATCACTTCTTCGCTCACCTGTAAACTGATAATGTTGTTTACGGCATCAATTAAGATTCGATCTTCATCTTCAACCAAACCGATTAAACCACCTTTGTAAGATTCAGGTGTGATGTGACCAACTACAAAACCGTGTGTACCACCTGAAAAACGTCCATCAGTGATTAAAGCAACTGATTTACCTAAACCTGCACCAATAATTGCTGAGGTTGGTTTTAACATCTCTGGCATACCTGGTGCACCTACCGGACCTGAGTTTTTAATTACGATGACATCGCCAGGTTGAACACGGCCGCTGGAAATACCTGCGATCAAATCATGCTCACCATCAAATACGCGTGCCGGACCTTCAAATTTTTCACCTTCTTTACCGCTGATTTTGGCTACAGAACCCTTTTCGGCAAGGTTTCCGTAAAGAATCTGTAAGTGACCAGTTGCTTTTATCGGTTCGCTTAATTTTTGAACGATTTTCTGATCGTAATCCATAACCGATTTCACATCGGCTAAATTCTCAGCCATAGTTTTTCCGGTTACGGTTAAGCAATCGCCATGCAACAAGCCTTCATTTAATAAATATTTTAGTACAGCAGGGATACCGCCATATTGGTGTAAATCCTGCATTAAATATTTTCCACTAGGTTTGAAATCGGCAAGTACCGGAGTTACATCGCTCATTTTCTGAAAATCATCCTGTGTAATTTCTACGCCAATGGCTTTACCCATAGCGATAAAATGCAAAACAGCATTGGTACTACCACCTAATACAATGATCGAACGGATTGCATTTTCAAATGCTTTTCGCGTCATGATATCTGATGGTTTAATATCTTTCTCCAGTAAAACCTTGATGTATTTACCGGCATCTAAACATTCTTGTTTTTTCTCCGGGCTTATGGCTGGATTTGAAGATGAATAAGGTAAACTCATACCCAAGGCCTCAATTGCTGATGCCATGGTATTTGCGGTATACATACCTCCGCATGCCCCGGCACCTGGACAAGTGTGTTTAATAATGCCCTGATAATCTTCTTCTGAAAGATTACCGCAGATTTTTTGTCCTAATGCCTCGAATGCCGAAACAATATTCAATTCTTCTCCTTTATAATGGCCTGGGGCAATTGTACCGCCATAAACCATAATTGAAGGACGGTCTAAACGTGCCATAGCCATGATGGCACCTGGCATATTTTTATCACAGCCAGGGATGGATATAATGCCATCATAATATTGCCCGCCGCAAATGGTTTCGATACTATCAGCAATTACATCACGGCTAACCAATGAGTAACGCATCCCATCTGTACCGTTGCTCATCCCATCACTTACCCCAATTGTATTAAAAACCAAGCCAACTAAATCATTTTTCCAGACCCCAGCTTTGACGTCTTTTGCAAGGTCGTTTAAGTGCATGTTGCAGGTGTTGCCATCGTAGCCCATACTTGCAATACCAACCTGAGCTTTAGCCATATCAGCATCGGTTAAACCGATTCCATAAAGCATTGCTTGTGCAGCAGGTTGTGTTGGATCTTGTGTAAATGTTTTACTGTACTTGTTTAATTCGCTCATTGTTTAAAATGTATATTCTGGTTCTGTTAGTTGTAAATATTTTGAGGCAAAAAAAAACCGCCTCGTTTTGGAGGCGGTTTCGATAGGGTATATTTTGTATTATACGCAACGATTTCCACCTCTCTGTTGAGAAATGACAATAATTAGGTTGCTAATAATGTTTGTGTTTAAATTCATGAATCACAAACATACTAACTTATTATAAATGCAAAGAACTATTTTAATGTATTTCTCTATTTTTTTACTCCGATTACAATTCCTGTAGCCCAAACCTGCTTGGTTAAATGCAAATCATCACGAGATTCTAAATCTTTAACCAATTTAATCGCTTTATCCTGATGACCTTCAGGCCAATTCGATTGAGGCAGCATATCATCAATGATGTAAAGTCCGCCGGTGTTAAGCATGGATAGTACCTCGTCTAAAAGCAAATATTTTCCATGCCAGGTATCGGCAAATATGTAATCGAATTTTTTGTCTCTATTCTTTTCAATCCACTCCGCGCCATCGGTATCAACTAATGTTAAACGATCGTCACTACCGAGAAATGTTTTGGCAATGGCTAAACATTTAGCGTCGTTATCTATCGAAGTAAGTGTGCTTTCCTGATCTAAGCCATCTAAAATCCATGAAGTAGACAAACCTGTTCCGGTTCCAAGCTCCAGAAATTTACCTGAAGGTTTGGTTGCAGCAAGGGTTTTAAGCAAAGAGCAGGTTAATACCTCCGATGCCATATCAAAACCCGAAGCCTTGGTAGCCGTATTTATTTGCTGGTAAGCTTCTGGATAATTTTGATTGATTTCTTCAGTCATCTGTTCTCTACCTGAATGGTCTTCTATTAGTTAACTTTTTGTTTTTGGTCAATTGCTTTTTGGTTGATAGTTCATTGCCAAACCGACCATTAACCATTTGACTATGAATTCTCAAACCATCTATATAATCACCTCGTAATTCACTTTTTCTAGCACCAGGTTTTTATAGGCACGTTGTATGGTATAACCAATAGATTCTCTCCAAAGTGGACGATAAACAATCTCATCGATTGAGGCAATACCGGCAATCTCGGTCGCTGTTCCACATAAAAAAGCGCCATCAGCATTTTTAAGGTCTTCTACCGTTAATTTTTTCTCAATACACTCTATATCCAAAACAGTGCAAAGCTCTTTTACAGTTGCACGGGTAATGCCTGGTAAAATGTTACCTAAGGATGGGGTATATAATTTTCCATCTTTTTCGAGGAAGATATTTGCTCCTGATGCTTCGGCAACAAAGCCATGCATATCTAAAAGTAAAGCTTCATCGTAACCTTTAATGTTTGCTGCTGTAGTTGCCAAAATAGAATTAACATAGTTGCCACTCAATTTTGCTTCCATTGGAGTCGATTTTGGGTTTGGCCTCTCGTAATCAGAAATGGTTAAATTTAACAGCTTATTGCCCGAATAAGCATCCCATTCCCATGCACAGATTAATATGGAAACGCCGCTAGGCTCATTCAATTTCATGTTAGGATGGCAAAAAACCAGCGGGCGGATATAGGCATCTTTCAGTTTGTTTAACTGAAGTAATTTATAGGTTGCAGCAATTAATTCTTGTTTATTCCACGGAAAAGGAATATTTGCTAACTGGCAAGAACGCTCTAAGCGGTCGAAATGGGCGGCAGCTTTGAAAATGCGGTTGCCATTATGCGTTTTATAGGCTCTAATACCCTCGAAAGCAGCATAACCGTAGTGTAGCGACTGTCCGTAAAGATCAGTACTGCTGTTTACAGCCTTTTCAAACTGTCCGTCAAGGTAAATAATCGTATTAGAATTATAGTATTTCATCTGTTTATTCTTATTGTTCTTTAACCGTCAGATGGAAGCCTAGCATGATAAATAAGCATTCCATATTTTATTTTGACTATTTATTATGGACGGTTCATAATACTGTCTTTTGTTATTTAAAAAAAGCGTCCCGTTTGTATCGGGACGCTTTAGGTATATTTAGTTTTTTAAAATCTATTTAAAAGCTGCCCATTTTCTTACTCCATAAAATGTTTAGGAGTAGGAGGTTAAGTAAAATGACAGGTAACAGCACTACATTACCTGCCGCTTTCGCAGTAATTTGTCTAGTAAATGAGTTGTTCTGAATTGTCATTATTATCTTATTGTTTATAAAAACCAATTTAGTTTTTGGTTCATTAATATGCAAGAGAAATCAGAAAAAAGTTAAATAAGAATTTTATTCTTGTATTTGTGTTGTAACCAGAACAATATTCTTAAATAGAGTTGAATTAGTTATTTAATGCCGATAGCTGTAGACCAGATATCAAAACGGTATATGGTCTGTTTGTTATGCTTGCATTATAAATTTTCTGTTTTTCTGCCTAAAATGCCTCAGGGTGCTCCGAAAATTGAAAATTTATATGTTATTTTGGTGATGAAATATAGAGAAAACTAGTGTTTTAATATAGACACTGAAATAAAGTTACTTCGTAGCTTTCCGCTTCGCTACAGTTCAGGGTGAAGGATCGATTTTAAACAATCTCTAAATATTTTTTAAAGCCTAATTCTGGTTATAATTGTTTTGAAATAGCAAATTAAACAAAAAGCCTCCCGTATTTTTTAAATCGGGAGGCTTCTTAAATGAGTTAATTATTTGCTTAAGCGATACCTTCAGCTAAAACCACAATTTTGTTGTGGATAGCTTCAACTACACCGCCTTTAATAAAAAAGCGTTGTTCATCAGCTTTATTTGCTTTTATAATAACTTCTCCATCTTCTAAAGTAGAGATGATGGCAGCATGGTCTTTTAAAATCTGAAAAGAACCTAAAGTACCAGGAACCGTAACTGCTGTTACTTCACCTTCGAAAACTTTTTTATCTGGAGTTAATATTTCTAAATTCATGTTTTTGGATTTGAGTATCAAGTAAGTAGGACCAAGTATCAAGACTGTGTTTGCAATCTTAATACTTGATGCTCAAATCTCAATACTAGTTCGCTTCTGCTAATAATTTTTTACCTTTTTCGATTGCATCTTCAATGCTACCAACTAAGTTAAATGCAGCTTCAGGGTACTCATCAACTTCACCATCCATGATCATGTTAAATCCTTTGATAGTGTCTTTAATGTCAACCAATACACCTTTTAAGCCTGTAAACTGTTCAGCTACGTGGAAAGGTTGAGATAAGAAGCGCTGAACACGACGTGCTCTTGATACCACTAATTTATCTTCTTCAGATAATTCGTCCATACCTAAGATTGCGATGATATCCTGTAATTCTTTATAACGTTGTAAAGTTTCTTTAACACGTTGTGCAGTGTTATAGTGCTCATCACCTAAAACAGCAGGAGAAAGGATACGTGAAGTAGAATCCAATGGATCTACCGCAGGATAAATACCTAACTCTGCAATTTTACGCGAAAGTACCGTAGTAGCATCTAAGTGGGCAAAAGTTGTTGCCGGAGCAGGGTCAGTTAAATCATCCGCAGGTACATATACCGCTTGTACTGATGTAATTGATCCACGTTTTGTTGAAGTAATACGCTCTTGCATTAAACCCATCTCTGTAGCTAAGGTTGGTTGGTAACCTACCGCTGATGGCATACGACCTAATAAAGCCGATACCTCAGAACCTGCCTGTGTAAAACGGAAGATGTTATCAACGAAGAAAAGGATATCTTTTCCTGCGCCTTCGCCATCACCATCACGGAAATATTCCGCAACTGTTAATCCTGATAATGCTACACGTGCACGTGCACCAGGAGGCTCGTTCATTTGTCCGAAAACCAATGTTGCTTTAGATTCTTTTAATTTTTCAGTATCAACAGCTTTCAAATCCCATCCACCTTTTTCCATTGAGTGTAAGAATTCGTCACCATAGTTGATTACGCCTGATTCGATAAACTCACGAAGTAAATCGTTACCCTCACGTGTACGCTCACCAACACCTGCGAATACTGATAAACCAGCATAAGCTTTAGCGATGTTGTTTACCAGCTCCATGATCAATACTGTTTTACCTACACCAGCACCACCGAATAAACCGATTTTACCACCTTTAGCATAAGGCTCTAATAAATCGATTACTTTAATACCTGTAAAAAGCACCTCAGTTTCAGTAGATAAATCTTCAAACTTAGGAGGGGTTGCATGAATAGGACGACCGTCTGTTTTATCAACTGTGTTGATACCGTCAATCGCTTCTCCAACTACATTAAATAAACGACCTTTAATCTGGTCGCCAACTGGCATTTTAATCGCAGCGCCAGTATCAACTACTTGCATACCACGAACTAAACCATCTGTAGAATCCATCGAAATTGCACGTACGCGGTCTTCACCTAAGTGCTGTTGAACTTCTAAAACGATTTTTTGTCCATTTTCTTTCGTTATCTCTAACGCATCAAAAATTTTAGGTAGATGGGCATCATCAGCAAAGCTAACGTCAACCACAGGGCCGATAATTTGTGCTATTTTTCCTAAGTTAGGCATATCTGTTGTGAGTAAATTTATTACAGTCAATGAATTAAAGCTGTTTATAGGGGCTCCAATTCGGTTGGCAAAGTTAAGTTATTCTTGCTGAATTTTAAATATATATTACAAAATTTTTTAACATCTAAAATGTTGCTTGTTTTTAATGAAAAAATCCCCTAAAAATCTAGCTTTTTTAGGGGATTGAAGTGGGGATTGCAATACTAAAAAGTGTAACCTATCCTCAAATGAAGGTTTACAGCGACATCACTTTCATTTTTTAGATAACCAGCACCTTTTGAGAAATAATAGCGATAGCCAACTCCTAATCCGGCCTCGTAATTGAAATGGCTTCCAATATGGCGTCTGATGCCCCAGGTTGGAATAATGGATAAATCGCTAACGATACTGACCTTTTCATAATTGGAAATAGTAAACCAATCAGGATGAAAACTGGTTCTTAGTGAAATAAAATTCGCTGAGTTATTTTTGATGCTTTTATTTTTTCTGGTTCTGTTGCCCAAGTTATAATAAAAGCGAGGTTCTGCTGCAATGATCGGCGTAAACACATAGCCGTTTTTTGGATAAAAGCTACCGCCCCAGAAACCACCATCAAAACCGATCTCACTCCTTAAGGCGATGACATTAGTTAATTTGGCTTCATTATTAACCCAAATACCCAAAAGGCCAGCCTGAGCACCAAAAACAGACTTTTCGACACTTGGTTGTACATGCTCCTGATTTTGGGCCTTAACGGTTGCGTTTGAAGATAACAAAGCAATTGTAATGAAAGTTAACAAAGGCTTTTTGAAGCGTTTTTTTAGATTTTTGTTTTCCATATAAAATGGTTTAAATATTTTTAATTATAAAATAAGATAATTTGCGCCGAAGATACCCGGAATAATCTTGTATTTACAAATGTTTGAAATGAACGTAAAAAAAAATATATTATTTCTGATTGTCATGACTTTTTTTGCATACATCATTTAAAAAAGTACTTAGATTGTTTGGTGAGTAGAGAATTCGATTAGACAAAGTTTTTTCACATGATTTTAATAGATAATTTAGCGGCATAAATAAGGGATATGAAAACCATTTTAACAACCGGTAGCAATGGTCTTTTGGGACAGAAAATAACAGAAAAAGTATTAGTCGAGGGACGGGTAAAACTGATAGCCACATCGGCAGGGGTAAACCGTTATCCCGTTAAAGAAGGATATGAGTATGCTGAAATGGATATCTTAAACCCTGAACAGGTAAAAGTGGTTGTTGAAAAATATCGTCCTGACGCAGTTATCCACACCGCTGCAATGACGAATGTAGATACCTGTGAGGCAAATAAGGAGCTTTGCCATCGGTTAAATGTTGATGCGGTTGGAACCTTATTATCTATCTGTGAGGAAAAAAATATACAGTTAATCCATTTGAGTACCGATTTTGTTTTTGATGGACTGAACGGGCCTTATAAAGAGGAAGATGCTGTAAATCCAGTCAGTTATTATGGTAAATCGAAGGTGCTGGCTGAAGAACTGATCAAAAATTCAAATGCAAATTACGCTATTTTAAGAACAATATTAGTATATGGAATTAGCAATGATATGAGCCGGAGCAATATTGTGCTTTGGGCTAAAGGAGCCTTAGAAAAAGCGTCACCCATAAATGTGGTGAACGACCAATGGCGCATGCCAACTCTTGCTGAAGATCTGGCCGAGGCCTGTCTGTTGGCTGTTGAACAAGATGCGCAGGGAATTTATCACATATCGGGTAAAGATCATATGAGCATTGCCGATTTAGTTCGGAAAGTTGCCGAATATTGGAAACTGGATCATTCGTTTATTAATGAAATAAGTTCGGCAAGTTTAAACCAAACGGCTAAACGACCTATAAAAACGGGATTTGTGCTGGATAAGGCCATTAAAGATTTAGGATATAATCCGCATTCTTTTGAGGAAGGATTATTAATTTTGGAACAGCAAATGAAAGGATAGTTCTGAGTCGCGATTCTGGAGCCTCAAGTAACTAAGCAATTAAAATATTTAACAATATATAAATAAAAAAATCCAATGGCATTACAAGTTGGCGATACCGCACCTGATTTTAAATTATACAGTTCTGATTTAACAGAAATTTCTCTTTCCGGCTTTAAAGGCAAAAAAGTAATTATTCACTTTTTTCCAATGGCATTTACCGGAACGTGTACCGAGCAGTTATGTACCATGCGTGATAATTTCAGTTATTACGAAGGAATAGATGCACAGGTAATTGGCATATCAGTTGATTCTCCTTTCTCTTTGGCTAAGTTTAAAGAAGAGCAGAGTTATCAATTCCCATTATTATCTGATTTTAACAAAGAAGTATCTGCAGTTTATGGTGCTTTTTATGATGAATTTGCCTTTGGATTAAAAGGTGTTTCTAAAAGAGCAGCATTTGTGATCGATGAAGAAGGAAAAATTGCTTATGCTGAAGTTTTGGAAAATGCAAAGGATTTGCCTGATTTTAAAGCAATTAATGATGTGTTAGGCGCATAAAGCAAATTTTGTAAAGAATTATTTTGAGATTTTTTTTAAATTTAATTGGAAATTAAAATATCAAATTATACCTTTGCAGTCCGTTAACGATACGGAAACGCATTTGTAGCTCAATTGGATAGAGCATCTCACTACGGATGAGAAGGTTTGGGGTTCGAATCCCTACAAGTGCACTAAAAGGGAGAATTGAAAAATTCTTCCTTTTTTTGTCTTTTTTTAATTTAAACATCTCATTTCAATTGGTTAATGGATTAAAAAATCTTGTGTCGTAGGTGTTTGATAAATACCATTTTCATAGTGGAGATTTGAGTCGAACACCATATCTATAAACTCTCTTTTTTCCAAAGTGTCCGATTTATTGTAAATGTACTTAACGTCTGAAAGAAGTTCCGTTCGTCGATCCAGGATATTGTGTGCTTAGTTAGTGTTGCCAAGCCTTAACACAGCGGTTTCCGATACATCAATTTTCTATTTGTAAACTTTAAGCGATTATGCGGTAGTGTCTGAATTGAAGATAAATCCGGCAGTTGGATGGATTAGAAATGAAAATTACCGATGGAAATGAACTTAGGTCCGCATTATCCAGTAATCGAATTGGTGGTCTGTTGGCCCGAAACAGAGGAGACAATTCATTTCCTGCTTTATTTTCAATCAATCTTCGGAATTTCTTTGCCAAGGCCATTTGCGATATAATTCAGTTGATGACTGGCACAATCTGGATATTAGCTTCTTTTGAGCATTGCTAAGTTTAGTTCCAGGAGCCAAACTATGATATTCAATAAAATCATGAAGCTGAATGAGCTTATTGTGCGGAATGGCCTGATTTTATTTCCTCTTCTTTTCTTAAACTTTCTTTGTGAATGGCATTGAAAACTTCAGTTACAAAATCCGGCGATAAATCATGCTTTTTACCCGCTGCTATATTTTTATCCAGCACCTGCTGAAAACGCGCGGCCTGTAAGGGTGGGATGTGGTTCTTTGCTTTATAAATCCCTATTTCTTTCACTACAAGTTCGCGCTGCCCTAATAATTCAATGAGTTGCTGATCTAAGGAATCTATTTTCTTTCTATTACTTTCCAATGGATTCATTGTATAAGATGTAGAAGTTGATTGTGCAAACAGGCGGTCGCTGCCAATGATGAGTAAGGTAACGAGTAAAAATTTTTGAAGTTTCATAACCCATTAACGTCAATTGAAATGTAATTGATATTAAAAACGTCGTTATTATTTATAGAAAGCAGGTTATCATACATTTTAATATTAAATGACGAATGGCTTTACAATGATTTAACATTAACAATAATTTTCATTTGTTAAGCTACTTATATCAATAGTATATCTATATTCTTATTTTACTGTCCTATAGATAATATGTTTGCATAACAGTTCTCTATTACCAATAACTCTAAACAAAATTGATTGCCGTTTCGGATAAATGAGGGTTTCTTTTCAGTATTCACCATAACATTATTTATTTCCAGATTAAAAAATCCAAACTCATCTAATATTAGATATTTCAATGGATAAAGGCAGATACTTAACGTTGAGCAAATTGGGCCATTTATTCTGAATAATATTCAATTAAGAAACAAGATTATATCCGGATTATTATCATATTGTTATTGGTGTGCTTTTACCCATTTCTATTTACAATAAATAAGTTCTATTTTTACTCATCAATGGATCAGGATTATGCTACATATCATGACGATAAGTTACTTTCGCTATTAATAGATCGGGATAACAGGGCTTTTTCAGAAATTTATAGCAGATACTGGCCATTGCTCTACAAACACGCGCTACGGATGCTCAAAGAAGAGGATGAGAGCGAGGATGTAGTTCAGGAGGTATTTACCAAGTTGTGGCAGAAAGCACCTCAATTGCCATCTGATACTTCAATTGGAGCATATCTTTATGTTTCCACCAGAAATGCAATTTTGAATTTTTTTAGTAAAAATCAAGTGCATCATGCTTATTTAACCGATCTTGGTCAATTTTTGGATCAGGCACAGGAAATCACCGATCATCTCATTAGAGAACGCATTTTAAGCAAACTAATTGAAGAGGAAATTGAAAAACTACCTCCTAGGATGCGTGAGGTTTTCGAGCTAAAACGAAAACAAAATCTTTCCTACAGAGAAATTGCGGGTATAATGGATATTTCTGAGCTTACTGTTAAAACGCAGATGAACAAAGCCATCTCTACGCTGCGAACCAAATTTGGTAATCATTTGCCTTCCTTTTTCATCTCATTATAGTGCTCTTTTCAATAAATTAATAAAAAAGTAACTTTTTTTTAATATTGGATACAACATTGCCTTGAGCTGGCTGTCATACTATTATACTACCTATAATAAACATGAACAAACAAACTATAAGTGGATTTATCAAAGACTATCTTGATAATAAACTTACTGCAAAACAAAATGCCCGGCTCGAAACCTGGTATTTGTTAAAAGCTGAAGAAAATGAATCAGTTGATCCGCCGATAGAATATGAAAAGTTAGGAGCCAAAATTTGGACTAAAATTCTTTCCGATGTTTCACAAACAGCACCGGAATTATCTAAAGTTCAAAAGTTAAACCGTTCATATAAAAAAGCAATTTCAATAGGAATTGCTGCAAGCATATTATTGATCGCAGGAATAGGCTACCTGATGCTTAAGAATAACAGTACTACTCATGATCAGTTTGTCATTGCAAAAAAATACGACCTGCCTGCTGGTACTGATAAGGCAATATTAACTCTATCTGATGGTAGAGTAATTGATTTGAATAAGGATGCTGTTGGAAAAATTGCAACCGAAGCTGGAATAGAAATTACAAAATCTTCAGAGGGAACTTTGGTTTATAAGGCATCAAATACAAAAGGTAAAAGTGTAGGGTTTAATACCATTACTACACCTATTGGCGGACAATATACTATTATCCTGCCTGATGGGTCAAAAGTTTGGCTAAATTCAGGGTCGTCTTTAAAATATCCGACAGCTTTTGCGGCAAGTGGAAGACATGTATTTTTAACTGGTGAAGGATATTTTGAAGTTGCGCATATAGAGGGAGCTAAAGGGAGAGTGCCTTTCTCCGTATCAGTGATTAAAAATAATGCCCAGTCTGAAGAGGTACAGGTGCTGGGAACGCATTTCAATATCAATGCCTATGCCGATGAGCCTTTTATTAAAACTACTTTACTTAAAGGAAGCATAAGTGTTGCTTTAAATGATAATAAAACAACATTGCTTAAACCAGGTCAGCTGGCAAAGCTGAGTAATCAAAACATACAGGTACAAGAGGCAGATACGGAAATGGCAGTTGCATGGAAAAATGGAGCGTTTGTATTTAGAGAAGATTTACGTAGCGCGATGAGAAAGGTAGCCCGATGGTATGATGTAGAAATAGTTTATGAAGAAACTGCACCAGAAAATTTAATGCTGGGCGGTTGGATGTCGAGAGGCACAAATATTTCAGAAGTGCTCAACCATATTCAGTTAACAGGAAAAGTACATTTTAAACTTGAAGGAAGGAGGGTAATCGTTTCTAAATAAATTAAAAACGATTCCAAAAAAAACCAGAAGTGCTTGGCGGCACCTCTGGATAATTGGTAGTCGATAATAATTAATCAACTAATAATCGCATAAGGTCCTGATTTCGAAGCCCGGGCCGAATGCAATAACCAAACAAACAAATGTATAAAAATTTTACTTCACTCGGATTGCTTAACTGGCAGTTCCGAAAACTGCTACTCGTTATGCGACTAACTGCTGCGATTCTTCTTTTAACGTTTATGCAAATCAGTGCATCAACAATGGCGCAAAAAGTTTCCATTGTTGAAAAAAATGCATCACTGGAACGCGTGCTTAAAGAGATACGTAAACAGAGCGGTTACGACATTATTTATGACCTCAATATTATTCTGGATGCTAAACCTGTTTCCATTAATGTAAATCAGGTTAGTGTATTCGAGGCTATTCAAAAATCACTAAATAACCAGGCCCTTACTTTTTCGCTGGATGGTAAAACCATTGTAATTAAAGAAAAGAGCGTGACGGATAAACTGGTTGATATTATTAAGGCCGTTGATGTAAAGGTTTCGGTTAGGGATTCCTCAGGCAGGCCACTCCCGGGAGCCAACGTTTACAACAAAACAATCAATAAGATGTACACCACCGACAAAAACGGGGACTTAGTGATTAATGATGTGCCTGCCAATGGTTATGTTCTGCAAATCAGTTATCTGGGCTTTAGGGGCGAGGAGATTTTCGTTGACCGGAAAACGATCACTTATTATATCACACTCCGGCAGTCTTCAGCTGCGTTGGAGGAAGTGTCAGTGGTTTCAAACGGATATCAAAAAATAAGCAAGGAGCGTGCTGCAGGCGCTTATACTGTTATCACCGGTAAGGAACTGGCAGCTAACCCCGCCATAAATATTATGGAACGCCTGGAAGGACAGGTAGCGGGCGTGAAGTTTGATATCAAAGGCAATAGCGTACAAATTAGAGGGGTAAATAATTATGGAGCAGGCAATGGAATTCCTTTAATTGTTCTTGATGGGTTTCCTTTAATGAATTCAAGTGACGCAGCAACCCTCACCAAACAGGTTGCGGGAAATACCTTTGGCAATTCAGTAATCAGTAATATCAATATGGCAGATATTGAGCAGATTACTTTCCTGAAAGACGCTTCGGCAACTTCTATATGGGGCTCAAGAGCCGCAAATGGCGTAATTGTTATAGAAACTAAGAAAGGAAAAAAAATTGCACCTTCCTTGAACGTTGGTTATATTTTCGGCATTTCAAAAAATCCATCTATTGCAGATTTGCATTGGATGACCAGTGCTCAATACATCAATTTAGAGCAGGAGATGGTGGATAAAGGGATACTTGTAGACCCGGTTGCAGCTGCTTTAACAGATCCGAGCAATGCCATATATACGCCCAACAACAGTGAAGCAACGGAATGGATGTTCAGGGTTAAACGCGGTACTGCGACAGTGGCACAGCGAGACGCCGCATTGGCTGAAATTGCATCGAGAGATGGAATGAAACAGATTGAAGATAAATTATTGCAAAATGCCGTAAATCACCAGTATAACCTTTCTTATTCAGGCGGTTCTGAAAGCAGTACCTATTACATATCCGGAAATTACACTAAAGATATACCGGTTTTTAAAAGCAATTTTGCTGAAAACGCCTTTGTAAACGCGAATACATCAACCGATTTTTTTAATAAAAAAGTAACCCTTAGAGCATTATTTAATTATCAATACTCCAGGTCGCAATACAATGCAGCAGCAACAAATGCGCTATCAATAAGCACTACAGCATTACGTCCTTATGATTTATTGCAGGATGCAAATGGTAATAGTATCGGCAGAAATATTATCATTACCGATACTTACGCGAACAAATTGGTAAACCAGGGTTATTTGCCATTTACTTACAATACATTAGATGAGTTAAATTATTCAAATTCTATCGCTAAAAATAATGTACTCAGAATGAGTGCAGGTTTAAATGGTAAAATTGCGAAATGGCTAAATGCTGATGTTTCCATATCTAATCAGCGGCAGTTTGGTAGCTCTTATACGCTGGATGATGCAAATAGTTATGCAGGCAGATTGCTTACAAATAACTTTACCCCGCTTGTTAATGGTCGGGCAGTTCCACCATCTTTTGCGGGTGGACGCTACACTACCTATGGGAACACATCATCAGAAACATCGCTAAGAGGTCAGCTGAACTCTGACTTTAATATAGGTGGTAAACACCAGTTCAATGCAATTGCTGGTGCCGAAATCAGAGAAACCAATTCTGATAATACATCTGAAACCAGGTACGGATTTAATGCAGATACACGTACGGCCGCAACAGTTAATCCTACGCAAATATATCCAGATATTTATGGTTATGGCCAATCTTTAGGTTCTAATTTAAGTAGTCTAATTGCTTACCGTAAGAGGTATTTATCCTATTATGGAAATGCATCATACAGTTATCAGGAAAAATATTTTGTTACAGGTAGTGTGCGGTTTGACGATGCCACCCTGCTGGGAGTTGAAAGGCGTAAAAGAGCCGTGCCATTTTGGTCGGTTGGTTTGAGGTGGAATGCGAACAAAGAAGAATTTTTACAGAATACAGAATGGCTGAATGCACTTAGCGTTCGTGCAACTTTAGGAACGGCAGGTGTAGCACCACTGACTGGCACAAATGTGCCTATATTAGCGATAACAGGTACCGATCCACGAACTAACCAGCCAGTAGCCAATATCGATTTACCTGCCAATTCTGATCTGGGTTGGGAAACTACAAAAATGGCCAACCTAGGAATTGATTTTGGATTATTTAAGGGTAGATTAAATGGAAGCTTTGATGTATATTTCAAAAGAACAACAGGCATTTTAGGAAACTTTGCCTTCAACCCGACATACGGATGGTCGAACCTTAATTTTAATAGTGGAACGTTAAGTGGTAATGGTTATGAATTTACTTTAAACGGTGAAATCATCAGGGCTGGAAAATTCAGCTGGAAATCCATATTGAATTTTGGCTATAACACCAATAAGGTTACTGATCAGCGATATGCCAATAACGCCAGTAGTATCGCAGGGACAGCGGCGACAATTGAGGGCATGCCATTAGGGGCTACCTACGTTTATCGCTGGGCAGGACTTGATAATAAAGGTCAATCGCAGATTTATGATCGCAACAACAAAATTATCAATAACACAACCAACCTGACTAATGCATTTACCAAAGATGATTTAGTGTATGTGGGTAGACGCTATGCGCCTTATACAGCTGGTTTCAACCACAACTTCAGCTATGGTCAGTTGGAGTTAGGAGTAAGATTTGTAGGTTATTTTGGACATATTTTCTTAAAAAATGCCGTGACCAATTATCCAAATTTTGCAGGCACATATTCAGGCGTGCTTGGTCGTCAGGGAGAACTGGATAATCGCTGGAGAAAACCAGGTGATGAAGCCAATCCCGATGTTATTCCGGGCTTGACAGACGTGAACTTTAACAGCATTAACCGCTACCGTTTTTCAGATGCATTGGTCCGAAATGCAGATAACATCCGTTTACAACAGATTTCTCTTGCTTACATCGTTCCACAGCGCTTCCTGCCCCGCAACTTTGTGAAATCTTTGTCGCTATCGGCCAATGTGCGAAACCTTGGAATTGTCTGGCGCGCCAACAAAGATGGTATCGATCCTGAATTTATCAACACAGGAAATTTTGGTAGCGTAACACCTACGCCAAGTTATGTTTTTGGAATTAATGCAACGCTATAATCAACATGAAAAATAGATATTCAATTATATTGTTTGCCTTAGCAATTACTTTGGCAAGCTGCAGAAAATATGTGGAGATTGATCAGCTTTCAGTCAGAACACTAAAATATACTTCCGATTTCAGGAATACCATGAACAATAATGGTGTTCTGGAAGGGAACTATTCTTATCCGATTCTTTCGGGTGATGATATAGAAATTACAGATGCAACAAGGCAGAACTCCCTAGGGGACATTTTAGGTAATGTATACAGCTGGGCGCCGAAATATACGTCCGATAGCCAGAGCGATGCCGATTGGGATAAGCTGTATAAAACCATTTATGTATGCAATCAGGTGTTGGACGGCGTTTTGACTTCTCAGGGTGGAACGGAAGCGGAAAAGCAGCGGATTTATGCAGAGGCTCTTGTACACCGGGCTTATACCTATCTGGTATTGGTGAATATGTATGGCAAACAGTATAACGCAGCTACCGCATCAACTGACCTGGGCGTTCCACTGCTTACGACACCAAATTTATTTACTAAACTCAACAGAGCCCCTGTTGCCGATGTATATAAGCAGATCTTAAATGATTTAAGAACATCAATAAGTCGTTTGCCTGCGCTTGCGGAGTATAATGTACGCCCGGCGAAAGTATCAGGCTATGCCATATTTGCGAAAACGTATTTAAATATGCGCGATTTTGGCAACGCAGCTCTATATGCGGATAGCGCCCTGGCCTTGCAAAGTGGCTTACTCGACTTGAAAACCTACGAAAATACGCCTGGAACCATTCCGGTAAGATTGTTAAATCCTGAAATCATATTTTCGAAGATTTCAAATGTAGTCTATCAGGCTACTTCGCTAAGCAATGATTTACTTACTTCTTTGGGAACAACAGACTTACGTTACAAGCTTTTTACAGATATGGGGAGTCGGTTTAGGGGCCAGTTTAGCTCTTCCTTCACCGGAAGGGCATCCACCAAATACCTGATTAATGAATTTGTAATTAACAATGGTCCAACTGTTCCTGAAATGATGCTGATTAAAGCGGAGTGTTTAGCCAGGGCTGGAAAAACTGACGATGCTATTCAAATCGTAAACAATTTAAGAATCAAACGCTTTACAACGGCCAATTATGTTCCGTTAACAGCAGCAAGTGCCAGTGAAGCACTTCGTATAGTTGTTGAAGAGAAAAGAAGGGAATTTTTTGGAACAGGTACGCGTTGGTTTGACCAGAAGCGTCTGACTCTTGATAACGATTTCGCCATAACAAAAAATCGTAGTTTCAAGGGTATTAATTATACTTTACAACCCAATAGCAACCTTTACTTATATCCTATCGGAGATAAATACATTCTTCTGAACCCGGAATTGCAACAAAACCCTAGATAGAAAATCAATCCATGAAAAAACATTTTTTTAGAAAATGTATGCTACTGCTTTGCCCATTTTTTGGGCAGCAGTTAGCTGCACAAACGGTAACCTGGCAGCCCGAAATACTAAAACAAAACCAGAAAATCAGCTTTCAATACCAACCGAAAGGTGGCGATCTTGAATTTAGTGACGGGCCAAAAGCACTCGCAGGAGTATACAGCGGTAGCAAATGGAACACTGTCCCGGTTCAGTTAGAGAAAAAGAACGACGTATGGACTGGAAGTTATCAACTTCCGGAACACGCGGTGTTAATCGCCTTAAAATTTTATCAGGGTGACCTTCAGCAACCTGAAGCAATTGACAATCAAAATGGTAAAGGTTATTATCACCTTGTTAAAAATACAAAGGGGCAGGTAATCCCGGGTTCCTATCTGGCAGAAGCCGCTTTCAAAGCAGGGACAACGGGGAATGGGATGCTGAGTAGCTTCATTATTCCATCTATGGATAAAAAAATGATTGACTCTTTGCTCCAACAGGAAAAAAAGCTTTCTAAACGTATACCAAGGTCACTTCTGTTCAATTATCTCGATTTAAAGCAACTCACCATGCCCGCTTCTGAATTCAGCGTATTGGCTGATAACCTTTTAAAAAGCGAACTAAAAAACGGAAATCTTAACGAACAGTTTTTAGCACAGGCACAACGCTATTACGATAGATTAAAAGATAAAAATGGTTCAGCAGCAGTAGAATCAGTTATTTTGAAAGATTATCCACAAAGCAACACCGCCAGGTTTTTAAGCTTCAGAAAAAATACGCAGGGAAAATACGGAAAGGATTTTGAAACAGGTGCTGAAGAATTTCTTAAAGCTTTTCCATACAGCGACTGGAAGAAATCGCCAGACAATCAGGGATATATTTACTATACGATATTCAGAACCCTGGCAACACAATACTTTGATGATGGGCAAAATGATAAATTTTTAGAACTCTTCAAGGATATTGATTTTAAAACTGCCAACGAAATCTACCGCTGGAATATAAGCCGAAATCAAATGGCGGGAAAAAGCGATCAGAAATTACTTTATAACGATAGCCGCATAATTATTCCTTATCTGCTGGAAAGACAAAAGGACAAATCCTATTCAGGCGATTTCGATGATGCGGAAAAAGCACAGGAAAATGCAGATAATCAAATGGATGATCGCTTATTTACGCACATCGCCCTCGCAAATGCCCAGGGTGATTATGCCGGGGCAAACCAGTACTTCAAATATTTATCAAAAAAAGGGACTTTCGGAAATGCGGATTTAAATGCAATGCATGTTAATGTTTTGGAAAAACTGAACGATACCAAAGCCATTAAAGCCTTATTGGAATCCAGTGTAGCTGCGAATGCAGTAACGCCGGTTATGTTTACCAAACTTAAAGAACTATATAAAAGCGAGCATGGCGGGAAAGAAGATGGCTATGAGCAATACCTTGTTGGTTTAACGCCATCGGACAAGAAAAATGAAATGAGGGCACATGTAATGGCAAATATGGTCAACTACCAGCTCGCTCCATTTAGTTTAGAAAATGCCGATGGTAAAATGGTCAATTCAAAAGATTGGGCAAACCAGATTGTGGTCATCGACTTTTGGGCAACATGGTGCAGACCATGCATTGAAGCTTTCCCGGGTATGCAGCTTCTGATAGACCAATACGCAAAAGATCCCAAGGTTGCTGTATATATGATCGGTACCATGCAGTTTGGCGATTATAAAGCCAAATCTGTAAATTATGTAAAAAGTCAGGGCTTTCGTTTCAATCTTTTGCATGATGCTATTAGTCAAACAGGGTCGCAGGATCAAGTATTTAAGAGCCTTTTGCCATTGTTTAAACAGTCCTCTATCCCACGCAAAATCATCGTAAAAAACGGTGTAGTACGCTACAGTTCAGAAGGATATTCCGGTAGTCCTAGCCAGTTACGCGATGAATTATCTACCGCGATTGAGATTTTAAGAGCAGAGAAATAATGATAAGAAAAACGATAATTACAGCCTTTTTTTCCTTTTGGATTGGGCTTTCTGTTCAGGCACAGATGAATCCGAAGATTAAGCTGCAGGATGCACTTAAACTCATTCAGGATAATTATGTAGATCCGGTAAATGATGAGCAGGTTGTTGATGCGGCTATCAAAGCGATGTTAAGCAGCCTCGATCCGCATTCCAGTTACATTAGCCGCGAAGAAATAGAAGCCATGAACGAGCAAATGACTGGCAGTTTTGCCGGTATCGGTATCTCATTTGCAATGGTGGCTGATAGCACCTTTATAACTGGTATTAATCCTGATGGCCCGGCAGCAAGGGCAGGTTTGCAGGTAGGAGACCGGATTAATATGGTTGATGGTGCCTCTATTTTCGGTAAAGGTTTAAAAAACCAGGATGTGATGCGGATGCTGCGGGGCGAAAAAGGGAAGGCTGTTAAGTTAGGCGTTATTCGCAAGTCGCAAACCACGCCGCTCGAATTTAATGTGATGAGGGAACAGATTGCTGAACTTTCTATCAATACCAGTTACATGGTAAGCAAAAATGTAGGCTACATTTCGCTCGCTATTTTTAGCCAGTCAACCAGAAGGGAAATGGATGCGGCATTAAAGAAATTAAAGGCTTTAGGCATGACCAAATTAATCCTGGATTTACAATCTAATGGTGGCGGACTTGTTGAAGCTGCTATCGGTGTAGCAGATGAATTCCTGGCCAAGGATAAACTGGTTTTCTATTCAGTAACCAACTCCGGTGTAAAAGATAATTATATGACTGGTGGATTTGGCCAGTTTATGACAGGCGATCTGGTGGTTTTAATTGATGAATCTACCGCATCATCAAGCGAAATATTAACAGGTGCTTTACAGGATTGGGACAGGGCTGTGGTAATTGGCAGAAGAAGCTTTGGTAAAGGCATTATGCAAAAAGGCCTTGAATTGAGCGATGGTTCAGTAATCAAATTGACAGCAGCACGTTATTATACACCATCAGGCAGATCGATTCAAAAATCTTATGCTAAAGGCAAAACAGATTACTTTGAAGATTTTAACAGGCGTATGGCTTCTGGTGAACTTACTGAGGGCGGACATGTGAACTTTCCGGATTCTCTAAAACACACGACCCTCCTGAATAAAAGAACGGTTTATGGTGGTGGCGGGATTATGCCTGATAAGTTCATACCAATCGATACGGCACTGTACAGCGCATGGTTGAATAAATTGATGAACAGTGGGCGGGTAACCCAGGCGGCTTTCAATTATGTACAACAAAACCGAAAAAGCTTAACTGATAAATATACGGATTTTGATGCTTTTGATCATTCCTTCAACATAGATGAGCAAATGGTTGATCAGATTATGACCAGCGCAATTAAGCAAGGGCTTAAATTACCACCCGTAACGGATAAGGTAGCCAGAAAAACCATTGCGGTAGAATTAAAGGCAGAGATGGCCGATATGCTCTATCTAGGTAAAGGTTATGCACTTCGCGTTCGAAATGAGGCCAGTAATGCATTTAGTACGGCGCTTAATATTTTAAATAATCAAAAGATTTATAATCAGTTCCTCGAAGCTAAATCTTTACAGAATACATCATCTCCATCCAAAACCACAAAAAAATAATTTATAAATCATGAAAAAAACATTATTGGCAGCAACATTGGTGATTAGTGCTTTTGTTGCCTCTGCACAAACAGGATATGTAATAAATGGCCAGATTGGCAAATTGGGAAAACCGGCAAAAGCCTTTCTCTTAATCAAATTAGAAGGGGCCCAAAAATTAGATTCGGCAGAACTGGTTAACGGGGCTTTCACATTTAAAGGTTCGGTACCTTCACCAATGGAAGCTACGCTTCGCCTTAAACACGACAAATCAATCGATACACCGGGACGACGGATTAAAATTGATGGCATGGCGATCATTTTAGGAAATGAGAACATCACCATTACCGGAAAAGATTCCATTAAGACAGCTGTTATCAAAGGTTCTACTTTAACCGATGAAAGTAAAAAAGTTGATGCCCTTTTAGCTCCTGTTTATGGAAAACTGAAAGCGCTGGAAAAAGAATTTGCTGATCAGCCAGAAGCTAAAAAACAGGATAAAACCTATATCATGGACCTGGAAAAAAGAGCAAAGGTGATAGAGAAAGAGATTTTTGATGCAAAAATTAATTATGTGAAACAAAATCCTTCGAAATACATGGCCTTAATGGCACTTAATTCGACTTTAGGCCCGGGTTTCGATGCCATAGAAATGGAAAAAATCTTTGCAAATATTTCTCCGGAACTCAGAAACTCTTTTTTCGGAAAACAGGTTGCTGAGCGTATTGCTAACTTCAAAAAAACACAGGAAGGTGTAGAGGCGCAGGATTTTGCCCAGCCAGATGTAGACGGTAAAATGGTTAAGCTTTCTGATTACAAAGGAAAATATGTGCTGATCGACTTCTGGGCATCATGGTGTGCACCATGCCGGAGAGAAAATCCAAATCTTGTTAAGGTTTATGAACAATATAAATCAAAAGGCTTTGAAATTTTAGGCGTATCTCTTGATAAGGCTGCTGATAAAGCAAAATGGCTTAAAGCCATCGCTGATGATAAATTGACCTGGAAACAGGTTGGCGATTTAAAAGGCTGGGAAAACGAGGCGGCGGCTAAGTATGATGTTAAAGCTATCCCTATGAATTTTTTAATCGATCCAAGTGGAAAAATTATTGCCAAAGAACTTCGCGGCCCTGCACTGGAAGCTAAAATAAAAGAGATTTATGAAAATAAGTCTAAGTAGTAAAAATTTTATTAGTTAATAATGACGAATGCAGGTTGATGGATGTCGCCTGCATTTTTTGTATCATTTACTATTGTTCTATCAATTGACAACTGGATTAAAGTCATGTAGTGTCAGGATACCAACAGATCAAATCCATAAGGATAGTATGGCAATTATCAAAGCCGCAGTCATAATTACACTTCCTAATTTTAAAAATTTCCAGGCACTAACTTCTTGCCCCTCCCGTCTTAAAGCTACCAGCCATAGTATCGTAGCCAATGAACCTGTTATAGAGAGGTTGGGACCAAGATCTACGCCAATAAGCACCGCGCTTTTAACCATTTCGGGAGTATGTGTATTTTGCAACACACTTCCTGCTATTAATCCGGCCGGCAAATTATTCATTAAATTGCAGGCTACTGCGATCAGAGCACCACTAAGCCACACGGCCCCTGTCTCAGATTGTGCTATCGCATCATTTAACCATCTACTTAACTGCTGTGTCATCCCGGTTTTATTTAAAGCTTCTACCACTACAAATAAACCTGCCACTAACGGAAGTACTGCCCAGGATATCCCTTTAATAATATTGACCGGGTTTTTTCTTGCCCTGGCCAATACAATTGCGCTGGTGGTGACACCGGTAATTAACGTGGGCAATCCAAGTTGAATATTCCAGGCTGAAGCAGCCAGTAAAACAGCAGCAGTTCCACAAATCCCAATTAAAGCTGTCTTACCGCCCGGACTTAATTCATGCAAACTAATGTCAGTTCTGATTTTCTGTTTAAAACAGTCGCGCTGAGAGAACCGGAGCATAAAATAAGTAACGGTAATGGCACATATAGAGGGTATCAGGTACAAGCTTAGCCAATGCATTAAGGAAGGCATGTGTGTGCCATAAATGACCAGATTTGCAGGGTTTGAGATGGGCAGCATAAAAGAAGCTGCATTAGCAATGAAAGCACAGATCAATAAATATGGCAGTGGTTTTTCTACTTTAGCTGCTTTAACTGCAGCGGCCACGGCTGGCGTTAGTACAACAGCTGTGGCATCATTGGAAAGAAATGTGGTTACAATAACACCAACAAGATAGATCAGCAAAAACAATTTCCCGGAAGATCCCCTGGCCCTTAAAGTGGCATGGGCAGCCAGCCAATCGAACAGTTTTTCCTCCCTGGCTGTTTCGGCCAGTAACATCATGCCCGTGAGGAATAAATAAACATCTAAACCTTTTGCTATCCCGGAAAAGGCATCAGAAACGGTAATCAGATGGAATAATAACAATAAGGTAGCCCCAATTATGGCGTATACTGCTTCTGTAACTTTAAAAGGCCTGATGATCACACCTGCTATTGCCAGGAAGGAAATGATCCAGATTAGGATGTTATTCATATTTTTTTATAGCGCTAAGATATCGGTTTTCCATTTCGGTTAGGGCCAAGCTGTGTACCCATGATCCCGTTTTCCGGCCAGGTGCCAATAGTATCTGCATCGCTGCCATCTTTAATATTTTGAGGTGAAATGTATTTATCTGTAGCAGGCTGTATGGTCCAGATACCGGGACGGCCTGCAACATCTGTGGCTTTGATGGTCAGATTATTCAAAGGTTGTTCCAAAACTTCGACTCTGACCTTCCATAATCGATCTTTCTCTTCAAAGGTCATATCTTGCCAATCCGATAAACCAGATTTGCATACTACAGACGAGATTTTCCGAGGACCCAATACTAAAACAGAAGCTTCATATTCTCCTTCAACCCTTTGGTTGTCTCTGTTCAATAAATGGTAATCAGCCGGCCAGGTAGTCATTACAAATGGAAAAGGTTCTGCTAGTTGTTTAAAACGCCAGGTAACAGCAGATTTATGAACAGAAATGATTGAATAACCAACCGGACCCTCTTCAATCTGCCCGGTCGATCTGGTTGCTGCAAAAATGGTTTGACCGTTATTGGCGATCTCGTTGTAATGCGTGTGTCCCATATCCACCAGCACTACATCGTATTTTTCCAGCATCTCATTGATGGATTGCCGCTCATCCGGTGCTTTCAAATCAGCAGGAAAAACATGCATAAACAGTAGGATTGTTTCTCTTCTTTCCTTAGCCGCAGCCATTTCTTTTTCCAACCATTCTAATTGTTTAATACCTAATCTAAAATCTGGTCCGCCATTTCCAAATCCGCAAACGTCTATAAACAGGCACCTGTTATTCTTATGTAAAACGGATAGCGGTAGTTTTTGGGTTTGAGGCATTTTATACATATTATCGAGGCTGCCTTGTTCCATATCATGATCACCCGCCAGGATATAAACCGGTATGCTTAACATTTTAAGGGCAGTAGCCACTAACTTATATTGTTCAGGCAAACCGTTATCGGCATTGTCGCCGGGTAACAGGACAAAATCAAGCTGGTTGTTTAGTTCTGTTTCAATTTGAGCTATAATCGATAGCAGATCTAGGTAATTCTGTTCTTTGGCTTTAGTAATATGCAGATCTCCTAAATGAGCGAAGACTAGTGGGGCTGGACTCATAGATTTATTTTTTTGTATTCGCGAAGTGTTTTTAAAAGATCCTGTAGAATCTTGTTTCTCTTTTGTTATCGTTTGATGTATTTTTTTAACCTCTTACAACAGCGTTTATTTACTACCATGCTATCATATAAGAATTAATAGGGGTTAGCAAGCATCCTTAATTGTTTTTGCAAATATGATCCACAATAGGATAGAACCGATAGCAAACGCACCAAGGATCATAAAAGTAGTATTATAACCTATTCCCTGCGCTATCCAGCCTCCAATTGCCGGACTAAATGAAGCACCCAGCCCCTGTACGGTCATTACTGCACCTTGTCCGATATTTACGCGTCCCGTGCCATTCAATATATGAGCAACCAATCCGGGAACTGCAACACTTTGCAGACCGGCTCCAATCCCGTCTAAAATTTGTACAGGGTAAATACCTATATGACTGTGCATATAGGCGGCAAATAAACCACGTATTGGCAACGAAAGGAAAGAAATGAATAAGACCAGCCAGTAGCCTTTTTTGTCTGCCATCTTCATGGCTAGTAGTGATGTGCCGATCATAACCAGTTGTGCGATAATAATAGTCATGGCCACAAACATGGAAGCGTTACCCTGGCCATTAGCGGCAGCGGCGAGGCCATAGAGTGGCAGCATAGCGCCGTTTCCTAAATGAAAAAATGCTAATGCGCCTGCAAGGACTAATAATGATTTACACTGCAATAATACTTTAAATCCACTCGCTTTCTCATCTTTATCCCCCTCTTTCATGCCTCTAGCTACGTTATCATCAATGGAATTGGCCGGAATCAACAAAACTGAAATAATGGATAGTACACCAAAAAAAGCAGCCAGAATAAATATTGCTGTTATGCCGAATTTATAACCCAAGTAACCTGAAAGCGCAGAACCTACCACATTGCCTGCATGATTAAATGCCTGGTTGTAACCGTTTTGTTTATTAAACCCTTTTTGCTTCACTATTCCAAGCGTGATTCCTATTATAGCCGGACCTATAGCCGATCCGGCAATAGCTGTTGCCACCTGCGAAATGCTAACCAGCCAAAACTCCTGGGTGAATAAGATTATCGCTGATGCCAATATGGTGAAGATCGCTGATACAACTACATAAAACCGCTTCCTTTTGGTGGCATCGATTAATGCACCCGCTGGGATAGTCATAATCATTCCGGCAACTCCGCCAATGGTCATGACTGAGCCAATCAGTCCGCTTTTCCAGCCATGCGCTAAAAGGAATATTCCTAAAAATGGCCCGATTCCAGCCTGGAGATCAGCCATAAAAAAATTAAGAGATTGTAATGGCCAGATTACCCTCTTATCTGTTACGATTGTTGCTACTTGTTTGCTCATACGATTTCCTTAACATCTTGAGCATCATTATGTTTAAACCCTTAATAGGAATGATTGATGTTAATTTGCTGTAAATCAGAATATTGTGTTATTGTTTGATGGGATTAATTTTTCTTCATATTAATAAGTGCCGCGAGATAACGTGTTAAATCAGTACTGAGCCCTATGCACTGATTGGCAAGTCTACAATGGCTTCAAATGAAAAATTGCTGCTTTCCATGCGGAAATTTCCATCATGTAAGTGCGTGATCTCTTTAACAAGCCAGAGACCAATGCCAGCGCCATTTGAGTCTATAGTCTCTCTATGGAAGGCATTTTGAAGATTTTCAGTTGGGAAACTTTCTTCGTTAATCGTATTTTTAAAGCGTATGGCGATATGATCCTTCAACGTAGATTGCTGGACAGAACAGCCGATAGTGGTGCCTGGAGTAGCATATTTAACTGCATTTTCGACGAGGTTCATCAGTAAGATATTCAGTTTATCATCATCGGCAATTATTAAAAATGTCTCTGCATTTTTATCAAAATTAATCTTCGGTTTTAATCCTTTTTGTTGCAGGAACGGTTGAAACCTGTGAAATAACCGAAGTATAACCAATGAAAGATCTATTTGCTGCTTATGTAAGGTAATGCCGCTACTTTTTAACTGACTTACCAACAAAAATTCCTGTACCACCTGTTGCAGCCTGTTAATTTCAGCAAGCTGACTTTCCATCAGGTTTGATAACTCCGGCGCCAATACCGGTTTAGATAGGTGGACTTCTATTTCGGCTCGCATAATGGCTAGCGGTGTCTTTAATTCATGTGAGGCAGAGGCAAAAAAGTTTTGTTGTTGTTGTAACGATTCATCGATCCTTACCAGCATCATATTTATGGTTTCGGTTAATTCCTGCAATTCATCATTCGTTTTCTTAACCGGAATTACATCCCTGAGTTGATGTGCATTGATGAGTTTGGCCGCTTTAATGATACGCTGCACGGGCTGTAATAAGTAAAAAGATAAAATATACGCAGTCAAACCTGCAAGCAAAACACTCAACAGGCTACAGGCAAAAAGCAGTAGGAGCAGGTATCGTAAATTATTATTTAATTGGTCTGCACTGCGTACGAGCATCAATTCAGCCGGGTTCTCCTCATTACTGCTGATCAGATAGGCAACCCTCATTCCCAGGGTATCGGTTACGCCCGTTTTTGTAGGTGTGCGGATATTTTTAATGATCCCCGGTGACTGAAAAACGGTTATGGGCTTTCCTGCTGAATGGTATAATACCCTTATGGAAGTATTTTTATCAGGCAAAGGAATAATTGCCGGTAATACTTCGGTTTTATCCAAAAGTGTTTGTGCCCTGGCCATTAAATAGGCATCATTATCGGATATCATCAGCATTCTGATCTTCCGGTAACAGTAAAGGTTGAAGGAGAAACTCAATAAAATAAAGATCAGACTAAAGGCTGCTGTTATTTTTAACTTGATACCGAACTGACGCTTTCCTGTTATCATTTAACCTTGTTTTACGTCGCCTTTAAGTATATAACCCCGCCCAACAACCGTGTGGATCAATTCTTCATCATAACCTCTATCCATTTTTTTCCGAAGCTGATAAAGGTGTACTTCTATTACATTGCTACCGGGATCGAAGTTGATGTCCCATACTTTTTCGAGAATCTGTGATTTTGTTACTACGTTGTTCTGATTAGCAAGCAGGAACTCCAGTAAGGCAAATTCACGATTGCTTAATATTACTGGCTTACCGGCCCGGCTAACTTCTCTTGTCAGCAGGTCTACCTTGAGATCCGAAACCTGTAATTTGAGTGAACCTTGTGCTAAAGACCGGCGTTGTACAGAACGTACCCTGGCTAGCAATTCATCAAGCTCAAATGGCTTTTTAAGATAATCAATAGCACCATGGTCGAGCCCGTTTATCACGTGTTCTGTATCGTTCAATGCACTTATTATAATCACCTGCGTTTGGTTGTTAAAGCTGCGCAGGTTTTTTAAAACTTCCAACCCGTTAATTGTGGGCAACATCATATCCAATAGTATAAGATCATAATTACCAACCATAGCCGTTTCCAGCCCCTTATTACCATCGGCAACCTGATCACAGATGTGACCCGCCTGCGTAAGGCCGTCAGCAATAAATCCTGCTAACTTTATCTCGTCTTCTATTAATAATATTTTCATCTTACCAGGAATGTTTTGTTATCTATAGTAATGCTAAGCACAATATATACTTTGTCATGATTTATATTAATAAAGCCCTGGTCATCCTGACGCCTCACCGCTACAAGATGAAATGTGTCGCTTTCTTTGATGAGGTGTGCGATATCATCTACCAGCCCTGGCTTAAAGTGAAATAAAAGGTTATTCTTCCTCAGCGCCACAATACCGCCGTATTGATCTGTGATCAAAACAGGCTTCTCCAGTTTAAAATTTTCTGTCTGATGGTTTGGAACATCCGGAGGCGGGGGCAAATCATCAAGGGTTTGGCTAATGCCCATTCTATTATTCTTAATGGCTATTAATTGGTAACCAACTACTTCATCGCTCGGGTTTAAACCATAAGTTACTGTAACCGATTCTCCTATGGCACCAATCCTGGTTACCCATGATGCAGTATGTGGCCTAAAATCAATAGTGATTGAACCAGCCTTTTCGGTTTTCAGTTCCAGTGAATTGATATCTAAATGAGGGTTGTTTTTATACCTGGTAACGATTCCGGTAATTATCCGTTGTTTATGCGGTCGTTCAACCTGTGGCCTGTTATGGTGTGCCGGTGCTTTCGGTAATAAAGGCACAGGAGGTTTTATTAATAACCAGATAATAACCAATAGTAAAATGATGATCACGACCAGCAGGGGGCGGTAATTTTTCATCTTTAATGGCTCTACGTCATTATCTTGCTCCATTTTCATACAATCTGCAAAATATCTGTATATTTTATCAGTTAACAGCGAAGCAGCCAATTAGTTCATACGCGTCAACAATTAATTTAAGATTGGGAGAGCTATCTCGCTCTCCCAATCTAACCCTATCGTACATCCCTTTTAGTTTACATTTTTTTTAGCGTCGTTGCCTAGGTCGATCGTCATGCTGAATTTATTTCAGCATCTTTCCTGCTAATAGCAAGCTTTGATATCTTAAAAACTATACTTTGGAAATAAATGTTGATTTTTTCCGCTCTATGCCGCGGTGGCATGGTACTTTGGAGCGCCAAAGTACCCAAAGCGCTTTGTCAATCCAGCAATGGGCTCTTTACACAATCTCACGCACATCAAAAAAACAGCGGCACTTTGTTTTGTGTTCAATGCTATTTTGAGCTTTAATTCAGTGATTACGAACACAAAACCACTGCGTTTCAGGTTTGTTTGTGCCAATTGTAATGAACTACTCCTGTTTTTTTGATTCTCCTGGCCCTTGGGATTGACGGCGTTCTTCGGTAAAACCTGTAAATTTATTAAAGCAAGCTAGCAAAACGTATAAAAAACCCAAACCAAAAGATGTGTCCACACGAAAGGATCTAACCAGATTATCTCAACAAATAAGTCTGTCCATTAATCTCTATGGTTTCCGGGTGAATGATGGTTGGGGCACCAGTTTCCAATGCTACACCTGATGGTGGTGTGTCTTTAATTCCGGTTACCTTTACTTTATCACCAGCTTTTAATAAAGATTGTAACTGTTCAATTGCAGGTGGAGGCAAATCTATCTGTACCTTATTGTCGAGGCTAAGCCCGCGGATTGCACCTCCCTGGTCACGCTTAAAATCACTGATTTTTCCTGTAAAGGTTCCAGACTGTGCATTAACTGGTGCAATAGGTACGGTTGGCGGGCTATCTGCTATTTGCGTTCCATCAACCAGCAAACTCGCCATTTGGAATACATTTACACCATCTGGTCCATTATCTGTAAAGCCTTTTACAGTTACCGATTTACCCTTAGCTGCTGCACTCATTAATTGTTTACCTAGTTGTTCCGGAAACCTGACTGTGATCGCCTGACTGCCATTTTGCAAGGTGAAACTATTATAAATATACCTGTCATTCGTTTGGTAGGCAATAACCTTTCCGTTTAGTGACGTTAAAACTTTTAAAGCACCGCCTTCCAAACCGCCTCTGTTTCGCCCAGGATGAGGAAGCATTTCTCCAGGCCCTATAGGTGGTGCCGGAGGGTTATCATTTGGACGTACCTGCGCTAGTGTTACTATGCTCATCAGCGCGAAACAAGCAGTTATTGCTGTTTTTTTGATTTGACTTTTCATATTCTCTTTTTTTGATTATCAATAATTTTATGATTCAAAACTACGCTTGTGATCTGAAGAGGATATGAAAAGCGAATTAAATTTAATTCATTTGATTATCCTCACCGGTTTAAAATGCGATCGTTGTTCTGAGGGGTAACTTATTTTATAAAAATCAATATGAGTGACGTTTAATTGATTTCTTTTGCCCTAAGGCGCGGTCTTGCCTCGGCTCGCCGCCGCCGAAGGGCTCTTTCTTTTTGGCATCAAAAAGTAACAAAAAATGCCGGCTGAAAATTTTTCTTTTGAAGCCAGTTGTACGGCTAAAACAGTGCAGCCCGAAAAATTTGTTAGGCCGGATTTAAGTAGAACGGGGATACCGTGCTATGGCCTAGCTGGGTGGAAATGCGAAAGCAATTAAAATTCTGATTAATAACGATTTGTTAAATAACGTCAATTGTAGCTGTAGCGAAGCGGAAAGCTATGGAGTAAACCAAGCTTTAAGCGAACTCACAGAAGGTAATTTATTTCAGGGTCTTAATAGCAGCGAATAGCCTTTTCGCAATGCTGATTTCTCAAAGAGATCCACAAATCAAATGGAAATATCTGACACCATGAATAATCTCAAATGACCTCAATATTTTGATTTGCAAATGATTGTTAAACGTCATGTTAAATTAAAAAATCTAACCTGACGTTTAATGGCTGTTTTCTTAACATTCCAATGCTTTTCCTTCCCTAATTTAACAATTCAGTATTTTTTACATCATAAATTCCTAACCAACCGGGCTCATCTTTGTAGCAAATTAGTCATTGGGTTTTGGCCAAATGAGGTGCCGTTCTGGCTAATGCAAACAAACTATAAATTATTCATTCATGAAAAAAATTTACAAACTGATTTACTTTACTGAGGTACGCAGGCTGCAGGGTGTATTGATTATGCTAATGCTTTTCTCCATAAATGTAATGGCACAAAATACCCGGAACATCAGCGGTAAGGTTGTTGATGAAACCAACCAGCCAATTCCTGGCGTAACGATAAGAATAAAAGGTTCGACAGGCGGAACTTCTACAAATCCTGATGGAAACTACACCCTATCGGTAAAATCATCAAACGTTTTAGTTTTTTCCATGCTGAGTAGCATCTCAAAGGAAGTGCCTGTTGGTAATCAAACGCGAATTAATGTAACGCTCATGCCAGACAATCAGACATTGAAGGACGTTGTGGTAATCGGTTATGGTACAGCGAATAAAAAAGATGTAACGGGTTCAGTAACCTCCATTAAGTCTGAAGAATTTAATCAGGGTGTAATGGTAAATCCCGCCCAGTTACTTCAAGGAAAGGTTGCCGGTTTAAATGTAACCAAAAGTGGCGATCCAAATGCTAAGCCATCAATTACACTTCGCGGGCCTTCATCATTCAGAGAAGGTGCAGCACAAGAGCCTTTTTATGTTATCGATGGTGTTCCGGGAGCATCAATTGATTTATTGGCCCCTGCCGATATTGAAAGTATAGATATCTTAAAGGATGCATCCTCAACGGCAATTTATGGTTCACGCGCTGCAAATGGGGTAATTATGGTGACCACAAAAAGATCTAAAAATGGACAGGCACGCCTTTCATACAATGGTTATGCTGCGGTAGAAAAGGTTTCCAAGAAATATGATATGCTATCTGCGCCAGAGTTAAGGCAGTACCTTGCAGATAATAAACAGACTTTAAACCCGATCGATGACGATGGTTCTGATACCAACTGGCAATCGTTATTGGAAAGAACAGGTTTTTCACAGAATCATAATGTTTCTTTCGGTGGTTCTGGTCAGGCATCCGATTATGGCGCTAGTGTAAATTACCTGGATAACAAAGGAATACTAAAAAATACTTCTTTAAAAAGAACTATTGTAAGGGCATATATCAATCAGAAATTTTTTAACGACAGGTTAAAACTTGGCTTAACGGTTACCAACAGCAATTCAAAAAGCTCGGATATTTATCAAACGCAGGCTTTACCAAATATGCTGTTCTATTTACCAACGGTAAGTCCATTCAACACTGATGGTACTTACAAAGAAAACTATAACCGTACCGGAAGCGGAACGAGAAATCCTTTATCAATTGTAGATAATAATGTCATCAATAACCTGAACAATAAAACACTGATTAATGGAATGGCGCAGGTGAATATTCTTGATGGCCTGAAGTTCACAGCCAGTGTTTCTTCGCAAAGGGATCAGAATAATTACAGCACTTACCTGAACAGCCAATCGGGATTAGCAAGGGGTGTTAACGGACAGGCGCAAAAATTTGATGTTTTAAATAAAAGTCAGGTACTTGAAGGTTATTTTAATTATGATAAAACTTTCGGGAAACACGGTTTGAAATTACTTGCAGGTTATTCATGGCAGGAAGACAGAACCAATGATGGTTTTGGCGTTACCACACAGAATTTCTCAAATGATAATTTAGGTTACAACAACCTTTTCCTTTCAAACCCGACGTTGCTTTCGCAAATCGCATTCAATAACGCCCCGATATCTACCTTAAGATTAATTTCCTACTACGGAAGGGTTCAATATAATTACAACGAGAAATATTTATTTCAGGCCTCGTTACGAAATGATGGTTCATCTGCTTTCGGAAGAAATAACCGTTGGGGTTTATTCCCTGCTGTATCTGCCGGATGGAGAATTATTGGCGAGGATTTTATGAAAACTGTTCCGGTAGTGAGTGATTTAAAACTACGTGCAGGTTATGGTGTTTCAGGCAACAGTTTAGGTTTTGATGCCTTTTCTGCACTACTGATTTACGGTACGCCTGCCGGAAATAGTAAGTTTTTAAATAATGGCAATATCAGCAATGCAATTGGGCCGGTAAGAAATCCGAATCCGGATTTGAAATGGGAAAGTACGGCAACCACCAACATTGGTTTAGATTTTGGCTTATTTAAAGACAGAATTACAGGTTCAGTTGATTTTTATGTGAAGAAAACTTCTGATTTAATTTACGATCGTTATGAAGTATCTACCACGCAGTTTTTCCTGCCAAACATAACAGCCAACGTAGGTAAAATCAAAAATAAAGGTGTGGAGTTCTCTTTAAACGCTATTGCAGTTAAAACTGACAATTTCAAATGGACAACCTCTCCAAACATAGCACACAATAAAAACGTTGTAGAAACCTTATCTGATGATTTCTATAAAATCTCATTCATTCAAACGGCTCAGTTGGGTGGTAAAGGCCAGTCAGGAAATTTCAGTCAGTTAATTCAGCCAGGTTATGCCCTGGGTACCTTCAATTTATGGAACTATGCGGGTAAAAATGCGGCTGGCGTAAGTACTTATGTTAATGCTGCCGGACAAACCATCGCTACACAACCCTTAACCACTGATGCTAAAATTGCAGGCGATGCACAACCAAAATTAATTTACGGATGGGCAAATACCTTCAACTATAAAAACTGGGATTTGAATTTCCTTGTTCGTGGGGTATTAGGTAATAAAATCCTAAATGCAACAATGGCATCATTAAACAATCCGGCTGATGCCAAGCTGCAAAATATCCCCAGATTTACTTTAGGCGAATCTTTCAACGATACAAATGCATACCTGATTTCTGATCGTTTTGTGGAAAGTGGTTCTTACCTGCGCTTAGACAATGCTACAATCGGTTACACCATTAAGCCAAAAGCACAATCAATTAAAGCGATCAGACTTTACGTTACAGCAAATAATCTTTTCGTGATTACAAACTACAGCGGTATTGATCCTGAGATTAATATGGGTGGTGTAACGCCAGGTATAGACAATAACAATTATTATCCAAAAACAAGAACCTATAGTTTTGGTGTAAGTGCATCATTCTAAAAAAATAAGAAAATGAAAAAGTTTATCATCCTGTTTAATATTCTTGCCTGTTTGATGGTAATGGAGTCGTGCAGCAAGCTAGATGTCGATGTAGAATCGCAATACGTTAAAGAAAATTTTCCCTATACCCCTGCAGATTATACAGCACTTTTTGGCACCATGTATTCTAACTTATCATCACAGTACGGCGTGCCTTACTGGAGAATGCAGGAACTTTCTACCGATGCGGCTATCCTGCCCGCCCGTGATGGAAATTTTGATGATGGTGGCCAGTACCGCCAGTTGCATTACCATACCTGGACCATTGATCATCCAAATGTTAGAGATATCTGGCAGTGGGGTTTCGGCGGTATTAACAATTGCAACCGCTTAATAAATCTTACAACTGAATCAGTAGCATCTGATGCTTCAAAAGCTAAAAGTATAGCTGAAATAAGAGCAATGAGGGCATTGTATTATTACTTTATGATGGATTTGTATGGAAACGTACCCATTATAGATGCCTTTCCGGTGAGTACGCCTCCTGGAAATCAAACCCGCGAAAAAGTATTCGAATTTATAGAAAAGGAGCTTTTAGCTATTGTTGCTCAATTACCGGTAAAGGATAACACCAACCGGATTTTGGTTTACGGCAGACCAACACAGGCAATGGTTTATGCTTTGCTGGAGAAAATGTATTTAAACGCAGAAGTTTATACCGGCAAACCAAGATATACAGACGCCGTTACCATGGCCGATAACATTTTGAAAAACAGCAATTATAGTCTGGATGCAAAATATAGCGATATTTTCGATGTAAACAACGGTCCGCAGATTAACGAAACCATTTTTGCAATTCCTTATGATCAGCAGATTCCAGGAAATCAAATCACCAGATTTGGCTTTTATCCTGCGCTGGCGCCAGCCTATGGAATAAACGTGGGTTTTAGTATTTCGATGAGTACCACGCCTGAATATTTCAACCGTTTCAACTTAAGTAATGATATTCGTACAACTTTCTGGCTGGTTGGTAAGCAATATGCGCCGGATGCAAACCGTAAACCTGATTTAACCAAACCTGTTTATGTTGCAGGAACAACAACTCAAATTGAGATTACCCCTGACCTTATTTTAAAACCAGGTAAACCGATGGATTTAGGTAATACAGTTGCTGATCAGGCAAAAGGTGTCCGCTCAGTAAAATACTGGCCAGATCCAAATGCCATCCAGGCAACCAGGTTAAACGGAAACGATATGCCGGTTTTACGTCTTGCCGATGTCATGTTAATGAAAGCCGAAGCCATATTAAGAGGTGCAACAGCAACAACCGTTAACAGTGAGTTACAAACGCCTTTGGTTTTAGTTAATAAAATAAGAAGCCGTGCCGGCGCTGAAAGCGCAACAACGGTTACTTTGAGTACTTTGCTTGATGAAAGAGCGCGTGAATTTAGCTGGGAGGCCTGGAGAAGAAATGATTTAATCCGTTTCGGGCAATTTGAAACTGAATATCCACTCCCGAATGATGTGCTTTTTATGAATAAAGACATCACCAGGAGGATTTATCCAATTCCTGCAAATGAGCTGAAACTGAATGCAAATTTAAAACAGAACCCAGGCTACTAAAATTAAAAATATGAGACTGATTACCTGCTTTGGTTTATTGCTGGTTGTACCTGCAATTGCCTTAATTACTAAAAAAGACGATTTGCCAATCAATCAAATACAGGTTATCGGCTCGCACAACAGTTATAAGCAAGCCATTAATCCTGCGCTGTTCAATGTTATTAAATCACAGGATTCGGTAGCCGCCAACAGTCTGGATTATGAACATATTCCGATGCCCGAGCAATTGGATATGGGTTTAAGAAATCTCGAAATCGATGTTTATGCTGATGAGAAGGGTGGTAAATATGCCCATCCCAGAGGTTTAGAACAGGTAAAGGGGCAACCTGCATTCGATAAAGACGGTGAAATGAATAAACCCGGATTCAAGGTATTTCATGTTCCGGATTTAGATTTCAGGTCGTCGGCACTAACTTTTGTGATTGCATTACAGCAATTAAAGAAATGGTCAGATGCTAATCCGGACCACACACCAGTTTTTATCACTTTAGAAGCTAAAGATGACTCGATAAAGCGTAAAGGATTTACGCAGCCTGAGCCCTTTACAAGTAAAACTTTTGATGAACTGGATGCTGTGATTATTCAAAATTTAGGGAAAGAGCATATTTTAAGTCCGGATGAGGTGAGAGGCAAATATAAAACTTTGGAAGAGGCTGTGCTGGCCAAGAACTGGCCGAAACTTAGTCAGGCCAAAGGTAAATTCCTTTTCGTTTTGGACGCTAAAGACAGAAAGCGCTCCACCTATATTCAGGGGCATCCTTCACTTAAGGGTCGCGTACTATTTGCCAATGCAGACCCGGGAACGCCTGAAGCAGGTTTAATGATTCGAAATAATCCGAAGGATGAGCAAATTCCTGAATTGGTGAAGAAAGGTTACATCATCAGGACCAGGGCCGATGCGGATACGAAGCAAGCCAGAAATAACGACTGGAGTGATTTCGAAGCCGCCTGTAAATCGGGCGCCCAGATTATTACAACAGATTACTACAAAAAAAGTACGCACTTTAAATCAGATTATGCCATCAGTTTTGCTGATGGAAAATACTTTAGAGCGAACCCTTTATTTAAAAAGTAAGTTAGATATGAACAGAAGATCGTTATTAAAAGGAGGCTTTTTAGCCGGTTTAGGTTTGCCTTTTGTGGGTATGAAAGATGTAATCGCTTCTCCAGTAGTTGGGAGTAAAAAGGCGAAAAACATCATCATGATGGTAAGTGATGGGATGAGTATCGGAACGTTGAATATGGCAGATATCTATTCCAATCGCATATTTGGCAAAAGCAGTAAATGGTTGGGGCTTTACAGAGATAACAAAGCAGTAAGAGCGCTGATGGATACCGCTTCGGCGAGTTCTTTGGTTACTGATTCTGCTGCGGCAAGTTCATCCTGGGGTGGAGGCATGCGCGTTAGAAACGGATCACTAAACGTTGGCATGAAAGGAGAAAAGCCTCAACCGATTCTTCAAAAGTTTAAAGAAAAAGGTAAAAAGGTAGGTTGTGTAACCACTGTGCCCATTACGCATGCAACGCCGGCAGGTTTTTGCATCAATATTGATAACCGCGGCGGTCAGGATATTATTGCAGAAATGTATCTGGGTCTGAAATTCGATGTGATGATGGGTGGCGGGCATAAATATTTCGGTGAGAAAAGGGAAGGTGGGAATCTCATTCCGAAATATTTAATTCAGGGTTATAAAGTTGCAGAAAACAGGGCCGAAATGTTAGCCTTAGATCAATCAAAGCCTGTTTTAGGTTTGTTTGCAGAAGATGGCATGCCTTACGAGATCGACCGTCTACACGACCAGGAACTCATCAAATCGACGCCAACACTGGCAGAGATGACCATGAAAGCAATCGAACTAATGAAAGATCATAAAGATGGTTTTGCATTACAGGTTGAAGGTGGTAAAGTGGATTGGGCTGCGCATTCAAATGATTTGAGCGGTTTAATTTTCGATCAGCTTGCTTTTGATGAAGCTGTTGGAAAAGTAATAGAATTTGCTGAAAAAGATGGAGAAACCTTAGTGATCATCACTACAGATCATGGTAATTCGAACCCTGGTTTGTTTTATGCTGATGAAGCCAACAAAAAGTTCGATAGCCTTCAAAACTTCAAACACAGTAATACCTGGCTTTTGGCTCAGCTTAATCAATCATTTAGCGAACAGAAAATAATTGATTTGATCAAAGAAAATCAAGGTTTTGAAATGAAATCAGAAGATGTAAAATCTTTATTGGTTCACTTTAAGGATATTGTTCCAGGGCAGCTTTATAATGAATCAAACCTGCCATTTTACGAGTATGGCAAAATTTTGGGTAAATATACTGATGTACAATGGGCGGGTATGAACCATACCGGAGATTATGTTGAGTTAACGATGTTTGGTCCGGGATCTGAAAATTTAAAACCTTTTGTTAAAAATTACGAGCTGCATAATTTCATGCTCAAAGCTGCAGAAATGCCTGAAGCATTTTTAGTAAAAGTTTAATCTTAATTACGCAGCAAACAAATAATCAGGAGGCTGTATCATAAATGCAAAATGTCATCCTGAGCCTGTCGAAGGACTTTAAAAAAAATATTTAAAGCGTTTCTATGCTTCGGCAAACTCAGCACAGGCTAAGCTCAACGTAACAAAACTCAAAACAAGTTGATTTTTGATACAGCTTCTTTTTTAATTCTATCTTTAAACCAGATTATGGCTATTCAATCAAAATATTTTCTTTTTTTAATTTGCCTTATTTTAATGCTCAATGCTGGCTATCTCCAGGCACAGGAAACCGTAAATCCTCCGGCAATAATAAATACATACGGAATTTGGCTAAAGGGTGATTTACATGTACACTCAAGACATAGTATAGAATCATCTAATAATTCGATTGCGAAAATTATTAATTTTTCAAAGTCAGTTGGTATGGATTATCTGGCCATAACCGACCATGATAATCATGTTAATGGCGATGTTGCTCACCATACCTGGGCGGATCCGGAATTTAAATCTGATTCATTGCTTTTGCTTTATGGTGCCGAATGGACAACAACCAGGGGACATGGAAATGTATTTTCTGATAAGCCATACAACCATCAACGTCTTTATGATATCAGAGATGCCCGTGACGTCAACATTGGGAAAGTTAAAAAATCTTTAGGTATCCATTTATCGGCAAATCATCCCAGCGGAAAAGATAATTTTGGCTTTTCGTACGATTTGGTTCAGTCTATAGAGGTCTGGAATTCGGCTGTTTGGCCGAAGAATGCCAACGCAATAATGATTTGGGATGACATGCTTTCTTCGGGCAGGATGATGACAGGCAGAGGTGGAAGCGATACCCATCATGGTGTGCCTACTGCAGCTGAAAAACCAAGTGCAAATACATATCAGGCAGAATTTAATTATGTAGGTACACCAACAACATGGGTTTTTGCCAAACAACGTAGCCTTACTGCGATTATAGATGCTTTAGATCATGGAAAAACTGCTGTAAGTTCCAATCCTTTCGCGCCAAGAGTTGAGTTTTATGCTGATTATGGAGGCAATGGTAAGTTTGAAATGATGATGGGTGATAATGCGGTTTCAAAGGGTAAACCTATAAAGTTTCAGGTGCAATTGATTGGCAATAAATTACCTAAAGAGCAATATACTGTTACAGTAATCAAGAATGGAGCAAAGCTGAACAGTTTTCAGGTTAGCGGTGAAGTTCCTGCTTTTCAGTTTACCGATACACCAGATTTAAAGGGCCGCGCCTATTACCGTGTTACGGTTGAAGGTAAAAATACTGATTACCCTCAGGTGCCAAAGTCTGCCGGGTTAAGCGAAAAAATGGTGGCGCTATCTAATCCGATCTACTTTAATTTTGATCCTGAATTTTAATTATAGCCAGTGTCAGATGGAAACATCTGACACTGGCTATAATTGACAGAGTCTGGAGTTCCATCCAGTCTAATAGAATGATCGTCATCTCGATCCGATAGCGATCGGATGTAGTGTAGCGAAATGGAGAGATCTATCCGGACAGATTTGCTGAGCAATCATGGTTCTCTGGATGACAATTCTATATTTAAAACACAGCCTCCATTTTTTAGAAAAGAATATCTATCCTATCGACGCTGTTAATTACATGCGAACGTTGGCATAATCACCTTCCTCACTGCTAAATCAGCATCAGAAAGTAGTTGAAATTTTATTGTGGTTGAATCAGGATTATAGGTTAGATTTTTAGAATCATCAAAGCGAAATGCCATAAATATCAGCATTTTAATATATCGTCAGGTCTGGCATTATGTTCGTAGTTTTGGATTCAATTTTTTTTATAATTTTACTGGCTATGAGCAACCAACATAATCATACTGATGAAGAACTGATCGTAATGTTGAGGGAGAACGAAGTGGTTGCTTTCAAGGGAATTTATACCAGGTATTGGTATGATTTATATCTGATTACCAATAAAAGATTAAGATCTAAAGAAGCCGCAGAAGAGATTATCCAGAATTTCTTCACAACATTCTGGATCAATCGGGAGAAAATAAATATCACAGGGTCTTTAAAGGCTTATCTCCATTCTGCTATCCGCTATTCTATTATTGATTATCTGGCTAAGGAGGCTACCCGGAACAATTACCTCGAACTGCTTTCATTTAGTTATCAGGAGGCTACAAATACCACTGAAGAAACCATATTTATAAAAGAGTTGGAAAACGGAATCAACGGAGTGATTTCGAAGTTACCCGCCAAATGCAGAAGGGTATTTGAACTCAGCAGGAAAGAGCACAAATCTAATAAGGAAATTGCCGAATTACTGGGACTGTCTGAAAAGACTGTTGAAAACCATATTACCAATGCCTTAAAGCACTTTAGGGTGCATTATAAGGTGATTTTGATTGCTTCTGGTTTTGCCTGGTTACTCCGTTAAATAAATTCGCCCACACATCCGGGATGCATTTTAAATTTTTTTTATTTTTTTTTGGGGGGAAGTGGCAGGCTATCCGACTATACTATTAACGAACCAAATATAACTACATATCAACATGGGCAGATCAATAGCCGTTTCCCTACTTAAAAAATATCTTTCCGGGGATTGTACTGTTAGTGAAATAAAAGAAGTAGATCAATGGTTTGATAGTATGGATGAGGTACCTGAAGATCTTGCCGGTCTTTCTGATGACCAGCGCAAACTCGTGGAAGATAAAATTTTTGAACGCATTCTGCTCAATATCCAAACTAAAGGTCAGCAAAAGATAATATCAGTTCCTAAAAAATCAATACGTATAAGTACCATGTTATGGGCAGCAGCATCACTCGTTGTGGTTCTGGGCGCGGTGCTGACCTGGAGATATAGTTCGCAACTACACCTGCAAAATCAAAATACAAAATTACATCAATCGATTCATATAAAACCGGGTGGTAACAGGGCGGTTTTGACATTAGACGATGGATCTGCAGTTGTATTAACCGAAGCTAAAATAGGTGCACTGGCCGACCAGCAAAACGTTAGTGTTGTAAAAACAGCTGAAGGCGAACTCAGCTATAAAATGCATACCGGATCTGCATCTTCAAAAATAAGCTTTAATAAGATTACCACGCCGCTTGGTGGGAAATACAGCGTTGTTTTGCCTGATGGAAGTAAAGCCTGGTTAAATGCGAAATCAAGCTTGCGGTTTCCAACTGCTTTTAAGGGCGCTGAAAGAGTTGTGCAGATGACAGGCGAAGTATATTTCGAAGTGGCCAAGAATCCTAATCAGCCCTTTAAGGTACAATCGGGTGGAACGGAAATTAGGGTACTGGGTACGCATTTTAACGTAATGGCTTATGACGATGAGGCCGAGCAGAAAACAACGTTAATTGAAGGCAGTATCCATTTATCATCTGGTAAATTTTCACAGCTATTGAAACCCGGACAACAAGCCCTGGTAGATCCGTTTGGCATAAACGTGAATAATAATTGCGATTTGGAAACTGTAATGGCCTGGAGAAACGACCTTTTCATCTTTAAGGATATGGAGATCAAAGCAATTGCCAGGCAGTTAGTCCGATGGTATGATATTCAGGTTGTATTTAAAGGAACGCCTTCTAAAATATCTTATACAGGAACAATATCTAAAGATGTAGAACTCTCAGAGTTGTTAAGTATGCTTCAATTTACAGGATTAAAATATGAATTGAACGGACATGTGCTAACTATAATCGATTAAAGAGACGTAATCGGTAAAAAATAAATTTTAACCAAATAAATATTCAAACATGAGAAACTACTACAATACTGTATAATGTGAAGGCGTAACTATGCTTTTTAAGAAAAAACCGGATAGTGTTTGCACCACATCCGGTTATTGTAAAGGTTACTTACAATCCGATTTAGACAACATTATAATTTAACCAAAACTCCATAAAGATATGAATTTATTTTTTAGGATCAGGCAGGTATTGCGCCGTGATTCTTATCAAATCCTGTTAACAATGAGACTCGTAGTGCTTTTCTTTACGCTTACCCTTATGCAGGTTAGCGCTAGCAGCTTCAGTCAGAATCTAACGCTTAAACAGAATAATTCTGACATTATTTCCATCTTAAAGCAAATAGAAAAACAGAGTGGTTACCACTTGCTTTTCAGACGTGCTGATATTGACGATAAATATAAAGTAAACCTTAACGTAACCGACATGCCTATTGAGCAGGTAATGGGCGTGGTTTTAAAAAATACCAATCTCGATTTCAAAATCATCAAAAAAACAATTATTCTTAAAAAGAATACCTATTCGCCATTTACATCTATCTCCGTTCGGGATATAGAGATTTCTGGTACGGTGAGTGATGAAAAAGGGGTAACGCTTCCCGGGGTAGCCGTTAATGTGAAGGGGACTAAACAATCAACCATCACAGATATCAATGGAAAGTACAAGATTTCGCTGCCTGCCGGATCGACGACCCTCGTATTTTCTTTTGTTGGGATGGAACCCCAGGAGATTAGTCCGGGCAATAATCGCGTACTGAATGTGGTACTTAAGGCACAGACTACATCACTTTCTGATGTGGTGGTGATTGGTTACGGAACTCAAAAACGTACAGATCTTAATGGATCTATTTCGTCTGTAAAAGCTTCCGATATTGCCAATGTGCCTCAAACCAGTATCGATCAAATGCTGCAGGGCAGAGCTTCAGGACTTACGATTTCGCAAAATTCTGGTGCACCCGGTAGCAATACATCTGTACGTGTACGTGGCGTAACCTCTTTAAGCGGTAGTAATGAGCCTTTATATGTGATAGATGGTGTGCCGATTTCAGGCGATGCGGGCAATCAGAGTACCAGCGGAAGATCTCCTTTACAGGCTTCATCTTCTAATGCCAATTCGCAGACTACCGTAAGTCCGTTATCTTTGATCAATCCAAATGACATTGAGTCGATTGATGTACTAAAAGATGCATCTGCAACAGCAATATACGGAAACCGGGCTTCAAATGGGGTAATTATCATCACTACCAAAAGGGGTAGGAGCGGTAATTCTTCGATAAATTATGATGGTTATTACGGTTTCCAGCGTGTGGCAAGGTATATGGATGTAATGAATCTTCGCCAGTATGCAGCACTTCAAAATTCACTGGGTGATATTTACGGTACCGGAAGAAGGGTCGAATTTGCAGATCCTTCAGTATTGGGAGAGGGTACCAACTGGCAAAAGGAAATATTTACAACTGCACCACAGCAGAGTCATCAGGTAGCTGTTTCCGGGGGTAAAGAGGGACTAAACTATTACATTTCTGGTGGATACCTCGGGCAGGATGGTACAGTTATCGGTTCAGATTTTCGCCGCTATAGTCTTCGGGTAAATGCTGATGCCCAGGTAAAGGAATGGTTTAAACTTGGAATTACCTTAACCGGAAGCCGGTCTGCAGAAAATGTAGTGACCAGTGATAATAACGGGATCATTTACAATGCTTTATTGCAGGCTCCTGATTTAGCTGTAACTAACCTTGATGGTTCGTATACTGGTCCTCCTTTATCTGATCCACTTGCTGCCGCTGCTGCATTAAATCCGGTGGCCCAGGCGCAGCAAATTAAAAATAAGCTGAACAGGACGAATATCAACACCAATATTTATAACGAAATTAAGTTTCTTAAGCCATTGTCGCTAAGATCGGAACTTGGAGGTGATTTTAATTTCTCAGATAATAATGTATTTACGCCGAGTTATTCTTGGGGCCGTTTTACCAATCCTACCGCGTCGTTAAAGGAAAGATTCCAGCAAAGTACATTTTTAATCTGGAAAGAATATCTTAATTACAACCAGACTTTTGGTCAAAAGCATAACCTTAGTGCCATTTTAGGTTACGAGGTGCAGCAGTCAAACTGGAGAGGGATTGAAGGAACACGCCAGGGATTTTACAGTAACGATGTACAATCACTGAATTTAGGTCAGGCTGTAACAGCTACCAATGATGAATATATTGGTACGCAACGCCAGGAGTCGGTTTACGCACGTGCCATTTATACCTATAATTCTAAATATAGCCTTACTTCAACAATCAGAAAAGACAAGACTTCTAAGTTCGCTGAAGGGTCTCAATCTGGTTATTTCCCATCATTTGCGGCCTCCTGGAAATTATCTGAAGAACCATTTATGAAAGGGATCAATAAGGTTGTAAACGGGCTTAAGATCCGTTTGGGTTACGGAGAGGTGGGTAACCAGGATGTTCCCAATTATTTATACAGCTCTTTGTTAAGATCTTCACAAACGGGTTTGGGAACTGGTTTTCTTGCCGGACGGATCGATAATAAATCACTAAAATGGCAAACCTCTATCCAATACAATGGTGGTGTTGATATGAGCTTTTTAAACGGTAGGATTAGCACAAGTATAGATGTTTACAAAAAAACTTCAAAAGACTTCTTATTCCAGCTTACGCTTCCAGCCTATTTAGTGGGTGGTCCTGATTATTTGGGCGGTATTAATCCTCCGTATGTAAATCTTGGAAAAATTGATAACGTAGGTTTTGATTTGAATATTAACTCGCGCAATTTTGAAAAAGGCGATTTCAAATGGAATACAAGTGTTGTGCTATCACATTATAACAACGAAGTCAAAGAACTTGGTAACGGCCTAACCGAACTTTTTGGCACAGTAACCAATGCTTACCTTCAAACTCCGGTTACCCGTACTGTGGTAGGCAGATCAGTAGGTGAATTTTATGGTTATAAAGTAAAGGGAATATTTAAAACGCAAGCGCAGCTTCAATCTGCTCCAGTTCAGTTTGGCCGTGGCATTGCCAACAATAGCAGTAGTACCTGGTTGGGCGATGTGCAATATGAAGACGTTAATGGTGATGGGGTAATAAACGAAAAAGACCGTACAGCAATCGGAAATCCAAATCCTAAATTTACGTATGGTATTACCAATACTTTTAGTTATAAAGCTTTTGATTTTACCTTGTTCCTGAACGGATCTTACGGCTCCAAAATTATGAACCTGTTAAACAATACCATGGGCAACCTGGCTGCAGTATATCAGAATCAATATGCGGCATATAGTAATTTCTGGTCACCACAAAATCCTGATTCCAACATTCCTGCACCTAAAATCGGTATTGATAACCCCAATCTGTTTGTATCAGACCGTTATGTAGAAAGTGGATCTTTCTTGCGCATCCAGAATGTTAGTTTGGGTTACAGGGTACCTGCTTCATGGATCAGGAAATTTAAATTCTCCAATTTAAAAGTGTACTCAAGCGTACAAAACCTTTACACCTTTACAAAATATAAGGGTTATGATCCGGAAATCGGGGCGATGAACCAGAGTGCCATTTTAAATAATATCGACCTGGGAAGATATCCAATTGCCAGGACCATCACTTTTGGGATAAATGCACAATTTTAGTGACCTACAATTATTGAACAAAATGAAATCATATTTAATATACAGCTTTATTTTTATAGCCATTGTTAGCGCGGGCTGTAAAAAAGAATTTTTTAATATTCCTCCACAGGATTCGCTCAGTGCTGATAATTTTTACCAAAATACCGAGCAGGTTCAGGCCAGTACAATTGCTTTATATAATTCGCCATGGTTCGATTGGAATGCCAAAGCGTCCTGGTGTATTTCAGAATTGCTAAGTGGCAACGCACACACGTATTCTCCGGATGTGATCAATTTTGGGAATTTTTCTGTAACAGGAGATAATACCCAATTGGCATCAGCCTGGAATTCGCTATATAGTGTAATTGCACAATCTAATGCGTTGATTAATAACCTGAAGGCGAAAGTGCCAGCCAGCGTGCCTGCACCAATCGTTAATAATGCCATTGGCGAAGCGAGATTTATGCGGGCTATGGCTTATTTTTATTTAGTAAGAACATGGGGAAATGTGCCAATTATCGAAAATAGCCTGGATTATGTGAACAATTACCAGATTAATACCAACCCGGTAACTGATGTTTACAAGTTTATCATCAACGACCTCAAATTTGCGGAAGATAATTGTGATAAAATGATCAGAACGGGTTCTGTTTCTCAGGGTAAAGTATCCAGTGGATCAGCATCTGCATTATTGGCTAAAGTTTATTTGTACATGCGCGATTATTCGAATGCTCGGTTAAAAGCCGAGCAGGTAATCAATAGTGGCGAATTTAAATTGTATGGAATAGATATTTCGGGCAAAACCTATGCTGATTTATTTAAAACGGCCAATAATAACAACGAAGAAAGTGTTGCGGCTATTCAATGGCTTGGTGGATCTTCGTATGGTCATGGTAATGCTTTACAATCTTTCCTTGCCTTTAACTCTGAAATTACGGGTACGGGAGATGGTTACGGAAGTGTTACGCCCTCTATAGATTTGCTTACTGCTTTCGAGCCTGGCGATCTAAGGAGAAAGCCAACAGTGATGATGCAGGGCGATGTTTACCCTGAAATTAACCAGGCTAAAGGTGGTTACACTTTACCTGCCGGAGCCGTTGCCCAAGGGATGCCGGCATTTATTAAAAAATATGTAGTGGGTACACCTGCAGATAATGGCGGTAAAGGCGCAGCATTTTCTGCAGGTAATAATACTTATCTAATGCGTTATGCCGATGTATTGTTAATTGAAGCAGAAGCTGTGCTTGCTGGTGCCGATCGTACTTCTGATGATGCGGCGTTGATACCTTTTAACAAAATCAGAAGAAGGGCCGGCTTAATCCCTAAAACTTCGATTACCATCCAGGATATTTATCAGGAACGTCGCATGGAGTTCGTTTTCGAGGCTGATTATTGGTTTGATCTGGGTAGGTTAGATGGTTTTAATGTGACCTCGCATCCTAAAGCAATTGCCATTATCTCTAACCAGGAAAGAGGAATTTACAGCAACACTACACCTGTTGTAATCTGGGGACAAAAGTATACCCCAACCGATGTCAATTTCCGTTTGCCTTATCCTACAACAGAAACCATTCTAAATCCTAAATTACTATTGGCTCCGGTGCCTTACAATTTTAAATAAGCTATTATGAAAACGTTATATAAAAATACTATAGCCCTTTATCTGATTGGCATCTTTTGCATGCTGATCTTTGCCACTTCCTGCAAAAAAGACAAAGAAGGACAGGGCGCACCTAGCATTACTAGGATTCGTACTTTAGTAAGGCCAGGAGATAGTAACCTTACCCCGTTGGATTCAACAGTTACTTCCGGCGATGTTGGCGTTACTTATGTTATAGAAGGGGTAAATTTGAAATCGACCAACAAAGTCGAATTTAATGGGGCATCAGCCTATCTTAATACTGCTCTTTTTAGTGATAACAGCATTGTGGTGATGATCCCAACAACCGCCACCTGGATCAATCAAACAGGGAAATTAACACTGACCAATTCATCTGGTACTACTTCCTTTAATTTTAGTATTAAACAACCTGCTCCGGCGATTAGTGATTTGAGTCAATTTGCCGGTAATCCAGGTGATGTAATTACCATTACCGGCCTGCGTTTTGATCAGGTATCAAGTGTTAAATTCGGTACAACAGAAGCCAGGGTAATTTCTTCAACCAGTACTGAACTTAAGGTAACTGTTCCAACAGGTGCGCTTGGTGCAGTAAGTGTTACTACTCCAGGTGGCACGGGTACTGGTCCGTATGTATCTTACGATGGTGTTGTGGTTCCAATATTACTGCCATTTGGATTCAGCCATTTATTTTATGATGATGAAATAACAGCTGGTTACGATTTCAATTTTGGAGGTGCTAACGCTGACGTAAATAGTACCGAGATGGTAAAACGCGGTACCCATTCAATCAAACTTACCTATACCGGAAGTTATGCAGGATATGCAGTAGGCAGTAATAACGCTGTTGATCTAAGTGACAAAACCTATGTTAAGTTTTCTATTTATGGCACAGCGGGTACTGAAGGTAAAGTGGTAAAGGTTGCATTAGATGATTTTGACAACCGTAATGTAAGTGTTGTACTGCATGCCGGCAAGTGGACTAATTATGTAGTTCCTTTGGATCGTTTCCAGAATGCGAGTCATCCGGGCAAACCTGCAAGTCTAAGTTGGATCGGGTTTCAGGAATTGAGTGGCAACGCACCGGAAACCATTTACCTGGATGATATTGGAGTGTACTAGTTTAAGGAGATCTTTTAGCTTAATGAGGTAGCTTCCTAGAGTTATCGTCATTTCGAGCGTAGTGCAACGCAGTCGAGAAATCTGTCTCAAAAGATCTCTCCATTTCGCTGCGCTACATCCGATTGCTATCGGATCGGGATGACGATCCTTTTTATTCGAAATCTATCAATGGTAGTAGATACAACCTTTGGATTTATAATTTTAAATAATTAATCAATGAAATTAATACAATATATGCTAGTTGGCATCGTCATGCTGGTAACTAGTTCTACCGTATTTGCACAAAAAAACCTGGTGGTTAATGGTGGCTTTGAAAATGAGTTGGATGGGTGGGTTGATTATTCAGCAAAGGCAACGCCTTACATGTATAGCTCCGGGAAAATGAGTAGCGCTATATTTTCTTCAGATTCTTCTAAATGGACCGGTATGCATCAGGTCGTTTTTTTGCCTAAAAATACCCAGTATATACTCATGAGTGCGAAGATTAAAGCAGATGCAGTGAGTACCGGAACAAAATCATGGAATGGGGCATTATTTCTTTTCGAAACCCTTAACAAACAAGGTACTAAAATAGGCGAAGGAATCAACATTGCTTCAGTTACAGGAGACGAAGATTGGAAGTTATACGAAAAAGCATATATTATTCCGCCAGGTGTTACGCAAATAAAATTGTTGTTCGCGCTCGGTTATGTTACTGGCACCATGTTTATAGATGATGTAAGTCTGAAAGTGATTACGCAATCTGAGTTTGAAAAATATTTGTAGTTATAATGAATAGCATTGTATATAGGTGGTTTTTAATATTGTTATCGCTGGTTACAACTGCGGCTACTGCTCAACAAATAGCCCCCCCGGAGATTGTTCTGGACCAGTCAGGTTATTATCCAAAGCTGGAAAAAAGTGCGGTTGTACTCCAGGCAGTTTCAGCTAATGGTTTCGAGTTGTTATCTATGCCAGACCGAAAACCAGTGTACACGGGTGTATTATCTGAACCAAAGGTTACCGGCTACTCGAAAATTAAAACCAGGATAGCAGATTTTAGTGCCTTCAATCAACCTGGCCAATACATAATCCGTATTCCCGGAGTTTCTGACTCTCCTGTTTTTAGGATTGCAGAGGGGGTGCACCACGATCTTGCAGTAGCTGCATTAAAAGCATTCTATTATCAGCGTGCCTCATCTGCACTGGATGTAAACTATGCAGGGAAATGGAATCGTGTTGCCGGGCATCCGGATACTTCAGTCTATATTCATCCATCGGCCGCTTCTAAAAACCGGAAGGCCGATAGTAAAATTAATGTTGCTGGTGGATGGTATGATGCCGGAGATTACAATAAATATGTTGTTAACAGTGGGATCTCTACCTCAACCTTACTTTCAGCTTATGAAGATTTTTCTGAATATTTCCTGAATCAGGAGGTGCATATTCCGCATGCAAAAAACAAAGTTCCAGATGTTTTAACAGAGGCTGTTTACAATTTGCGATGGATGCTCAAAATGCAGGACCCTGCTGATGGCGGAGTTTATCATAAATGTACCAATCTGGATTTCGACGCCATGGTGATGCCAGATAAGGCCTTATCAAAACGTTATGTAGTGGCGAAAGGTACTGCAGCTACACTTAATTTAGCCGCTGTTGCCGCACAGGCTTATCGTATTTTTAAACATTTTCCTGAGCAATATCCCGGACTGGCAGATAGTTGCCTGTTAGCATCCAGGAATGCCTGGCGTTGGTCGCTAAATAATCCAAGCGTTATTTACGATCAGGATCTGCTCAACAAAACGTCAGACCTTAAAGTAAGCACGGGCACTTATGGCGATAAGAACTTAGAAGATGAATGGACCTGGGCCTCTGCAGAACTATTGGCCTCAACCGGAGAGCAAGCGTATTTTGATGCTTTTTTTGCCCGTTTAAATGATCCGGTAAGCCTACCCAGTTGGAGTAATGTAGGCATACTGGGATATTACACGTTGATTAGATGCGAGGGGCAGTTACCTGAGCGTTACAAAAGTGTAACCAGTATTTTGAAGAAGAAAATACTCACACTTGCTGATCGCTACTTGGCTGCTTTTAAAACAGGCCCATATCATACCGTAATCGGCACCTCGCTTTACGACTTTGCCTGGGGAAGTAATTCTTCAGCTATGAATCAAAGCATATTACTGATTAATAGTTATTTGTTTTCCAAAAAGGATGTTTATCTCGATGCTGCGGTTAGTAATCTGGATTATGTTTTGGGTAAAAATGCCACGGGTTATTCATTTGTAACCGGTATTGGTTATAAATCACCTATGCACCCGCATCATCGCCTGTCTTTTGCAGATGGTATTGCTGAACCTGTTCCAGGGTTGCTGGTTGGAGGGTCTAACCGGGAAAAACAAGATGGATTGAAATATGATCCCGAACCAGAATTATCATACCTGGATGACGCCAACTCTTATGCAAGTAATGAAATTGCCATCAATTGGAATGCCCCATTGGTATATGTGGCAAATGCAATGGAATATCTTGAAAAGGGGATGAAAGAAGGAATGAAATAACCGTAACTGCAAAACTTGTCCATTTCATGGAACGAGGAATGAGCGAGGACTTGAAGAGATAGCGGGATTAAAGTCCAACATTGGAGCAGAAATGTTCGTTTCCAAAATCTTTAATCAATGCTGCTCTCCGTACCAATCTATTTTCAGCTGTATATTTGCTGTCTGTTTTTTGGAAAGCATCATTTGTAGCTTTTTTTAATGTCAGTCGGGCTTTCCGTTATAGTCCCGATGAAAAATCGGGAGCTACCACTTCAATCCCGTTTAGTTAGTTGGGTTTGTGCTGCTATTTGGGCTTGCATGGTGCTTAGCTGTACCTCCCGTTAATCATAAACCCGATAGAACGAAAAGCCCACAGCGCAGCGAGGATTTGAAGAGATAGCAGGACTGTAGTCTGCCACAGGAGTTGAACTGCTCATTTCTAAAATTTTTAATCAATGCTGCTCTTTGTATCAATCTATTTTCAGCTGTACATTTGCTGTCTGTTTTTTGGAAAGTAGCATCTGTAGCTTTTTTTAATGTCAGTCGGGCTTTCCGTTATAGTCCCGATGAAAAATCGGGAGCTACCACTTCAATCCCGTTTAGTTAGTTGGATTTGTGCTGCTATTTGAGCTTACTTGGTGCTTAGCTGTACCTCCCGTTAATCATAAACCCGATAGAACGAAAAGCCCACAGCGCAGCGAGGACTTGAAGGGATAGCGGGACTATAGTCTGCCACAGGAGTTGAACTGCTCATTTCCAAAATTTTTAATAAATGCTGCTCTTTGTATCAATCTGCGCTCAGTTATCTGTTCGATAACTATTTTATCAAATACTATTACCCGGATAAGCATAAACTTTGGCCATTCCGGTTGGTCGTTTTTGAACCAGATGAGTTCTGGTATTTAGCTCGTAGTGCTCAGTGGGATACTGAAAGAAAACGTACTGCCTTTCCCAAATTCACTCTCCACCCATATTTTTCCATGATGACGGGTTACAATTTCTGCGCACAAATACAGCCCTATCCCAAACCCTGCTATGGTGCTGTCATTTTCAACCCTGTAATATCGATCAAAAAGTTTTTGTTGATGCTCTGGCTTAATCCCGATGCCTTTATCAATAATACTAATGATAATATGGCCATTATCAATAGCGTATTTTATGTTGACCTCGCTTCCCAGATCAGAATACTTAATGGCGTTACCAATCAGGTTTTGAAGCACCTGGCTTAATTTGTTCTGGTCTGCATTAACCATAATCTCATTGTTGAGGTGCAGGTTTACACGATGACCTTTTGTCAAAGTCATGGTTTCCTCGCAAACTTCTTTCAATAAGTTTGTAATTTCAAATTGTTGCTTATCAATCGCTATCTTTCCTGATTCCAGTCTAGATACATTTAAAAAGCCATCGATCATACGGGTCATCCGCTTAACCTGGTTTAGGGATTTGTCAATCGTAGAAAGCATCCTGTTTTCACTCTGCAGACGGGCATGATATTGCAATAACTGAAGGTAACCATTTATCGAAGTAAGCGGTGTCTTGAGCTCGTGGCTCGCCATGCCAATAAAATCATTCTTGCGCTGCTCATCTTCTTTTTGCTCTGTAATATCCAGCACCGAACCTATAAACCTCAATGGTTTATCGTTTGCATCGAAATAAACCTGTCCTTTGGCTCTAATCCACCTAAGGCGTTTATCTTCATGTCCAATGGTGCGATATTTTACATCGTAAATACCATTACTGGCCTGTTTGTCAAAAACGTGGGTTAAAATCGAATTTATCCTTTCTACATCTTCCGGATGAAGGTTATTTAAAAAATCCCGCTCAAAATCTACTTCATCGGAATGGCTTATCCCGAATAAAAGCCGGCAACGGTCGTCCCATTGCAATCGGCCAGTAACCATGTCCATATCAAAGGTGCCTAATTGTGCTGCCTCTTTAGATAACCTGATTTGTTCGTATGCCTTTTGAAGTTTATCTTTTGAAGTAACATATTCGGTGATGTCGGTGGCCGTCTGCATCAGCCCGATTACTTTCCCATTTTCTTTCAGAGGTGTATAAGTCAGATCATAATAACCCAATGTAGATTCACCATTTTTTATTAGTGATATGCCAACACCTGGTAAATGATGGGCGAGCCCCGTGCGGTACGCGTAAAAAAGTTCATCTACAACCGGTTGTCCAACCAATTCGGGGATAGCCTCAAACCAGGGTTTTCCTAAAACAGAGGAATCCCTGCCAATCAAATTTAGCATGGCATTATTAATCACATCAAAAACCATGTCTTCACCCTTGGTAATCAACATCGCAACAGGAGAGGAGTGAACCATATTTTTAAACCATTCCCGGCTGGTTTCCAGTTCTATCCAGGTTTCTGATAAAGCTTGCTGCGCCTCCGCCGATTCACTTTTTTTAATATCGCCATTAGAAATCAATAAATTGTCAGTTTCTATTTGCTGGCTTTCCCCAACCGCTTGTACATATTCAATGTTTGGGCGTTTTTCTGTCGGTTTCATATCTGACAGGACTTCTTTACCAGATTCCTGTTTTACAAGGGTTTGATCACTCGTGATGGATATATCGGGCTCCGTTGTAACTTTAGTTTTAGCAATTAACCAAACGGCAATCTTCAGTTTGGTGCCGTGTGCTTCTTCAAATGTACTAGCAAAATAACTGTAGCTTGAAAATGGCGTTATATTGCTCTCTATATCAGGAATCTGTACGGGAATCGAAGTATTGTTTGAAGCATTTTCCAACTGCAAAAAGAAGGCAGAGATCGCTAAGGATAAATCCTGACCAAGGATGTCATTAATAATCAGTCCCTCAATTTCCTGAAGACTTCCATTCACTAAATCTAAAAATCGGGCATTTGCATATTCCAGTTTCAGTGAATAGGGATCAATGATAAAGATCGGTATTGGTGCAAGTGCTATAAAACTGGAAGTGTTGGTACTCGTTCGCATTGATATATCCCTTTAAATACAAAAGTAATAATTTTGATAATTTACCGGAGTCACAAGATTAAAAACCTTAACTTGATTTTTTTAACTTTAAGTGAATAATAAAGGGCATTCCGAATGGTTAGTTAGTAATGATGCCTATCCATTTTAACTTAAAATCTCTGCTAATTGCAGGGGCCATTTTGTTCATCTATGCGTTTGAGAATGGAAGATAATATGATATTATAAGCTACATAAGCAACAAAGATAAAGAAGCCCAGCTGTAGTGCTGAGTTGTTTACGGTAACCACTTTTAAGGCCTCAGTATCGATATTAAGCCCTGATAACTGGCTTTTTAATATTCCGTTAAGGCCAATGTAAGTCATTGCTATCCCGACTACCATAACGTCTGCCATATCCCATTTGCCAAGGTCGAATGCCAGAAAACGGATGAATTTCGAGTCGCCCAGTATCTTAGTACAAGATACCTGCAGCCCGCGGGCAATCAGACGTAACAGCGGCAATATCACCACAAAGAGCATGAGCAGTATGCCAACCAATACCGCATCTGGTTTAGGCTGTTCTATCAATGTACCAATAATACCCAGTATACTCTGACTTTGGAAAAAGAGCACCTGATTGGTGAAAACAAGTTTTTCTCCAAGCAATGCAAATTCAAGGGTACGAATTCTGGCATCTACTTCAATAATAGGGGAAGATACACCTACTGCAAGTAAAATAAAGGCAAAAAGCAATGAGATAACAAAAAGGGCAACCTCACTATCTACCCGCTTGCGTAATATCAGCCAGAGCAGTAGGGCGATAACGATGCAAGCGGTCATACCTATTGCATATTGATAGCTTAACCCTTTAATCTGCTTAAGTTTTGAATTTACAACTTTGTCAAATGCAGTTGTATTGTTTACTTTATATTTTTGATAAATGCTATGTTCTACAGATGAGATGGTTTGATCGCTTAAGTCATAAGTCTGTGCTTCCAGTTCATCAAGTTTACCCACTGCTACAGATTTTAACTTTTTCAGGCTTTTAGGGCTGGTTACTTTGGTAACGATGGTACGGGAGAAAGATGGAACCAGTGCATGGATCTCTTTTACATCCACAAATGTATTGAAAGCAAGTTTTTTGAGTTTCGCTCCAAGCCCTTTCTGAGGCCTGGTAAATTCTGCCACAGCTTTATTAACCATACCGTGCAACTGTTTTTCAACTTCCTGCTGCATATCAGCTTTCTGGCTTTTAGTGAGGTTAAAGCCCTTTACCCGGCGATCAACCACTGCTGATATTTTATCTCCCCAACGGTCAACCGAAAATATACCAAAAGTGATGTTGTTTGAAAGACTATAATCTTCTTTAATGTGCTTCTGCTCATAGGCAAGTGCCCGGAAGCGGTATCCGCAATATGCTGCAGCCACTAATAACAGCGAAAGCGCTGCAATCAGGATAAAAGACGCGGATCTTGATCGACCTGGCTTAACCTGGTTATGATTGCTGGTGTTATCTTTTTGCAATTCGCTCATTCATTTTCAGATTTAATGCACGTCGTGCGGAGTAATAGATTTAAGAATTGTCGAAAGGATCAATCCATAAAGTACAAAACAGATAAAAATAATGTAGCCCGGTTGCAGGGCAGTGTTATTGGTCGTAAGGATAGTAAGCGAATCATTATTGATATTTAATGCCCGCAACTGGTTTTCAAGCAGGCCGTTAAGGCCAATGTATGCCATTAAAATAGCAATTACGATTACATCTGCCATGCTCCATTTTCCTGATTGAAAGGCAAAATACCGGATGATCCCGTTTTCTGCCCACCTCTTGCCACCCAGCAGGTGCACACCTGTCGAAGTTAGTTTAACTACCGGGAACAGGATACTGAAAGCCAGGATCAATACACCAACCAGAACGGAATCTATTGCGGATTGGCTGATCAATACCCGAACGACATCCATAATACTTTTGCTCTGGAAAAAGAGTACCTGGTCGCTAAAAACTACGTGTTCTCCCAGTAAAACAAAATCCAAAGAGCGGATCCTGGCATCAACTTCAATCATAGATGCAGTTAGGCCTACAGCTAAAAGGATGAAAGCGAATAATAACGACATAATAAAGAGCGTGGTGTGCAAATCTGTGCGTTTGCGTAGCAGCCACCAGAATGCAAGTACTACAATTACGCAGCTTAACATGCCAAAACAATAGTAGTAGGTTTGTTGTCGAATGTTGCTTAATGTACTGCTAAGCTTTTGGTTTAGCTGTTGATTAGAAGATACGTTATAACGGTGATAAATTTTTTTCATTATGGCATTGTTAGCAACAAATGCCGTATCCTGGCTTTCCTCTTTGGCTATTTCATTAAACTCACCCAAAGCCATTCGGCCCAGTTGCTTTTTATTTTTTGGATTATCTATTTCTGCAATGATTTTTCTGGCAAAGGCAGGTACCTGCGCGCGGATACTATCAGAATTGACAAAATTTTTGATGGCAAATTTTTGGATCTTGCCACTGATGGTTTTTTTTGGTTTGTTTACCAGGGTTTCAGCCTTATCAATAAGTGCCAGCAATACCTGCTCAACTTCACCCTGTAGTATCTTTTTTTGTTTGCTGGTTATTTTTAGCCCGGAAACCTGGTGGTGAACAATGTCTGCTACCTTATCTTTCCACTGTTGTACAGAAAACAGCCCATAGGTAATGTTATTTACCCTGGAATAATCATGTTTAATCTGTTCCTGTTTTTCCGATAATTCATGCAGCCTGAAACCGAAAAAGCCTTCGGCCAAAAGCAGTACGCCTAATGCAAGGATCAGCAAAATGCGATAAATAAGCTTTCCTTCTGCAGGTTTGTTGATTATTTTTTTCAATCTGTGCGTTATAATAGTGATTACATTTCCTCCAAAGGAACTATTTGCAGATAAACATTAATTTTTTGGAAAATGTTTTAGCCATTTTAAGTCAGCATAAAAAGATCATTTATGGCTAACTGTATGGGTTTCAGTTTGCAGGGTAGGCTACCAGGTCAATGCCAATAAGTAAGAGATAAATCGTAAAAGATGTCGCCGTGAGGGATTGTATAAAAATCAAGATGAATGGACAGATGGATAAAAAGATGAATGGTCTCGAAGTATCGTTTCGACCGTATTGGAGAAACCGAAGGCTCTGCGAAGCAAAATCTTTTAAATTTGATTTCAATAAATAGTACAAAGATCTCTCCACTTCGCGTTGCTCCGGTCGAGATGACGACCATACTATTGGAGTTTGTTAATGGTAGCGTAGTGAAAGGGCATTTATTTGCGATTTATCAATCTCAAGAAGTCTTCAACTACGCTCAGACTGACAACTGCGGTGTTTAACTTAGGCTGCCGGTAATACCGGCAGCCGGATCGATTTTCAACTAACCGATTTTATAGTCATTTTAGGTAGATGTGGATTTTTAACATACGTAGTTTCCAAATTGTTTTGAAAAAAATTATTTTAGCAGGATATTTTAAACTAATTAGATTTCACATTGCTACAAAACAAGGTCAGTTCTGGAGAAAATATTCTTGATTCTTCTATTTTTATACCACAGATATGATCTTAAACAGTCGTCCATATTTTGGCAATATCACCGTATTTTAGTTGTAAAGAAAAAACAAAATATCGCTTAATGGGTTATAAGATGGATTTAATTTCATTAAGCGTGATTAAATCACTATTTAAAATATAAGTCAGATACTCACATTTTATACTGATCAATTGGAAACATCAAATAATCGAAAATTCGAACTTTCAGGAAATGCAGGCGCATCTAATTTCCAGCTGATGACCATGGCATTGGATGCCTCTATTTCTGGCATTATTATCACCGATCATACCCAGCCAGACAACCCAATTATCTATTGCAATAAGGCCTTTGAAAATATTACAGGATATTCCAGGAAGGAGATTATAGGTCATAATTGCAGGTTTCTGCAGGCGCAAGACCGAAACCAAAAAGAAAGGGCAATTTTAGCCAGGTGTATTACCGAGGGTGAAGAATGCCGGGTAGAAATCAGGAATTATAAAAAGAATGGAGACCTGTTCTGGAACGAACTCTATATGTCGCCGGTTAAAAATCCAGACGGTGAGGTTACCCATTTTATAGGTGTTCAGAATGATGTAACCTCGAGAAAGAATGCAGAGCAAGATTTGCGGCAGCAGAAATTGGTAATGGAAAAGAGGATCAGGGAACGCACAAAAGAACTCCGCGAAAGCGAAGCATTTCTATCGAGTATTATTGAAACAGTGCGCGAGGGTCTTTTAGTGCTCGATCCTGATTTTAATGTGCTGAGTGCAAATTATCATTTTCTGAGGACTTTTAAGGTAAGTAAAGAAGAAACAGTGGGTCGTCAGTTATATGATTTAGGTAACCATCAATGGGATATTCCGAAGCTCCGCGATTTACTCGTTAAAATCCTGCCGACCAATAATCCTGTTGTTGATTTCGAGGTTGAGCATGATTTTCCGCATATTGGAAGGAAACTAATGCTCCTGAATGCTTATCGGGTAGAATTTGAGGGGCAATTTAAAGACCAGATTCTTCTGGCTATAGAAGACATTACCGAAAGGCGTGAGGTAGAAATTAGGAAGGATGATTTTTTATCAATTGCCAGTCACGAACTTCGTACACCGCTAACTACCATAAAAGGTTATGTGCAGCTGTTGGAACGCGCTATGCCACAAAATGCCAGTGAGAAATTTTTGTCGACTTTTGGTAAAGTATCTGTGTACGTAGAGCGGTTAAATTCGCTAATTAGTGAACTGCTCGACGTTTCGCGTATTCAAAGTGGTAATATGGAACTACACATGGCGAAATTCGATTTCGATGTCATGATTGCAGAAGCCGTTGAAGGTATGCGCGCTACGGTTCCTGGTCACCAAATTATACTGAATGGCCAAACCGGGGCAAGCGTGATGGCTGATGAGTCGCATATTGCCCAGGTAGTGAGCAACCTTTTGTCAAATGCCATTAAATATGCGCCAGATTCTGAGAAAATTGAAGTGAACATCGCCAATGTAAGTGATTATGTGAAGGTATCAGTAAAGGATTTTGGATTGGGAATGAGTCCTGAAGACAGGAAAAAAGTTTTTGAACGGTTTTATCGGGGAGTAGAAATCCAGAAGAAATTTCCAGGTATGGGAATAGGTCTTTATATCTGCGACCAGATTATTAAAAACCATAACGGCACCCTTTGGGTAGAAAGCGAAATAGGCAAAGGTTCTATATTTAGTTTTACTTTACCTAAGGCAGGAAAGGAACCGAATGGATAAAAAGAAAATCATAATCTGCGATGATGATGAAGGGATTATTGATGTGTTGGAAATGATTCTGGAAGAAGTAGGACATACGGTGATTTCGGTAAATGATAGTTTAAAGGTACAGTCGGTTATAGATAAGGAACAACCAGATTTATTGATTCTTGACTTGTGGATGCCAAGGCTTTCAGGGCAGGAGGTACTGAGGCAATTAAGAAGCCATTCAGGCCATGATGATCTGAAGGTTATTGTAATTTCAGCCAGCAGGGATGGAGAACAGATCGCAATGGGTGCAGATGCAGATCAATTTATTGCCAAACCTTTCGATTTGAACAATATTTTAGATTCGGTTAATACCCTGCTTAATTAGAAGAGATTAGTACGTTATTTTGGTTTTTATGCTTATGTTCTGCCAAATAACGCTTACGCTATTTTGGATCGTGTTTCAACTATGTCTCCGTAAATTTTATTGGCTATTTCATATCTGGTTTTATTAAGTTTTAATAAATAATCAAACCATGCGCAAGAACAGATGGTTCTATAGAGAAAAGACAATGAAAAAATTAAAGAACAGCCTGGTTCCCCGACAGGTTATTGGAAGCCAGATGGATGTAGTTGAAGAACGTAAGTTAAGCAACCTCATTCAGGCGCAGGAATTTTTCTCAATAGCTGCAAAAAGATTACTTGAAGTGAATGAATGGAGTAAAATCTCCGGACTTTCAGACTTTAAGATTTTTGCGCCTGAAGGGAAAGAAGCTATGCGATCAGCCCAAAAGGGAGATTTCATTAGAATAGATATCCCTGGGCCAGGTCCGGTATCAGGAGATGGATTTGATTGGGTAATGATTGAAGAAATTAAAAAAGACCATGAGGGTGATCAGGAAATGATCAGTATGTGTGTCCGTCCATGTCCTTCACCTTTTAATAACGATAAACAAACTGCTCATTTTTTAAAAAACCATGCCACTTCCACCTTTATTGTCCGCAGAGATGGGATTACTGTATGGGCAGAGGAACATGGCAGGAATGAGCAGGCGAATACCGATGAAGGAAATTTAATCGATAGAACACGGAATCTCATTGTTGGTTTTAGTGCAAAGCTTGGTTTATCCTATCCTCAATGGAAACTGCTGGTAAAAGGACTACTTGATGGCAGATCTTAATGCTGTAAAATTGCAAGTCCTTCTTCATTACCCTGCATTGCGGCAAGTTCTGCAGCACGCTGACCGCGGATATCGGTAAGCGACGGATCTGCACCTTTTTCAAGTAAGAGTTTCAGCAGGTCGTTCCTGCCGAACATGGCTGCAAACATAAGGGCAGTTCCTCCATTCCCATGTTGAAGATCTAATTTAGCACCCCTGGCGATCAGCAGTTCTGCAATAGGAAGGTAACCCTTAAAACAAACGCCCATCAGCGCTGTGTTGCCGCCATAGTCTGCAGCATCTATATCTGCTCCAGCCGCCAAAAGTATCTCTGCAGATGATAAATGGTTATTGTAACAGGCAATGATCAACGGGGTATAACCTTTCTCATCCCTGAAATTCACATCAGCGCCCCTGCTAATGAGCTCTTTTAATACTTCGTTTTCTCCCTGTCTAGCTGCGGGTATTATCAATAGGTCTAAGTTTTCCATGTAAATATAACTGTGGTTATAGAGAAAAGGTTTTATACTTGAAGTTAAATAATGCTATGATGAAGATGCTGCGATAAACAACTGTTGCTGTTGTTTCGCAAATCAATTATTTCAATAATAAATACCTAAGAAATGTCGTCATTGCTGAGGTGAAACGACGAAGCAATCTTTCCTGCTAGCGATCTTTGCTAAAAAGATTACTTTCTCTAAAATCAGGGCAGGCTTTCAGCATAACACCTTGTAGAAATACGCTGTCATTCTGAATGTAATGAAGAATCTTTCCCTTATTGGTTGTATATTTCAGTAGGCTATTTTGATCAGTGTTTCGGGATTTGTATTTCTTCGGTTTGAGATCCCTCACTTCGTTTTGATTTGAACAAAAGACAAAAAAGGCTCCGTAGAGCCTTTTTTGTCTTTTATTCTGTTACTGCTTCCGCATTAACTGCGTTAACCGCTATTTCGGTCAGGGCTACATCTGTTGCCTTTTCATTTTCTAGTGTTTGCGTAAGGAGTTCAGCTACATCATTGTGGCCAATATTCTCTGCAAATACCCTTAAGGTTCCGTAGGTTGCAATTTCATAATGCTCAACTTTTTGAGCAGCAAGGATAAGCCCGGCATCGCGGATCTTGGTACCTTTATCAGTATCAGCAATAATTCCGTTTGCCTCTTCCAGTAAACCAGCCATGGCATCACATTTTTTTGCAGTCGCTTTTTCGCCTAAAAGACTAAATACTTCTTCGAGGGTGCTGATATGTTGCTCCGTTTCCTGAGTATGCTTTTCAAAAGCAGCTGCCAGCTCCGGGCTTGTAGCAGCTTTCTTCATTTTTGGCAGTGCTTTAGCAAGATGCTTTTCTGCCCAATAAATATCTTTTAACTCATCTACAAAAAAATCATGGAATTCTGAATTCTCAATTTTTCCTGTTTTACCTGTAGGTTTCGCGGTTTTCTTTGCCGGTGTTTTTGTAGTTGCCATAATTATATTTTTAATAGGTTCTTTATTATAGAACAGGATAAAATTGTGGATAGTTTTGAGTTTTTTACTTGTTTGTACTTTTCGATGCTAAAATCTTTTATTATTCTTTCTGACCGAACGGAGTTTATGCTAAAATTTTTCATTAAAAATTGGACTCATCACTAAATTTTGATGAAGCCCGGTTTATCAGCTCGTCAGGTTATTTCCCTGTTTTGAAGTGAGGGTTCCGTCTGGCAGCTATCTTTTATTAAAAGACGTATTAAAACGCGGATAAATTTCGGAAACTAAATAGCAAAATATAGGGTTATAATACATGATGGTCAACAACGAAACATCTTAAACATAAACATACCATGAAAAAACAAGACAGCGGCAGTAAACCAAAACTTAGCGCTAAAGATACGATAGCGGCTTCTCCGGCCTTGAAAGAACTCTTTAAAGATGGAATCTGTGATCTTTATTGGGCCGAGAATCATTTGGTTAAAAATTTGCCTAAAATGATTTCCAGCGCAACATCACCAGTACTTAAAGGTGCAATTGAATCGCATCTTACTGAAACCACAGGACATGTAGCCAGACTTGAAAAGGTATTTGAACTCCTTGGCGAAAAACCCATAGCCAAAAAATGTGATGCGATGGAAGGATTGAGTAAAGAGGGAGAAAGTATTATTGAAGAAACTGAGGCTGGAACAGCAACCCGGGATGTGGGCATTATATTAGCCAGCCAAAAGGTAGAACACTACGAAATTGCTTCTTACAGCGGGCTTTTCCAATTGGCAACTACATTGGGTTTAACAGAAATTGCAGATTTACTTGAACAAACACTAGCAGAAGAAAAACTTGCTGATGTAAAGCTTACCGATATTGCTGAGAATGAAATTAATTATAAAGCAGCTGAGGAGGCTTAAGAAAGGAGAAAAAAATGGCAAAAAAAACAACAGTAAAAGATACCAGTCCAATACAACAGGACAATGATAAAACGACAAAACTTGAGGCCTTTGTTGCGGATTCTACCGGTCAGAAACTAACCACCAATCATGGAGTCAAAATAAACGACGACCAGAATTCTCTTAAGGCCGGCGATCGCGGTGCAACCTTATTGGAAGATTTTATATTACGGGAAAAGATTACCCATTTCGACCATGAGCGGATACCCGAGCGTGTTGTACATGCCAGAGGATCTGGGGCACATGGGGTGTTTAAGGTATATGAGGACATGTCTGACATGACAAGGGCAGCTTTCCTTTGCGATCCGGGTTTGGAAACACCTGTTTTTGTCCGGTTTTCAACTGTAGCAGGATCAAGAGGTTCTACCGATCTTGCCCGTGATGTCCGGGGTTTTGCCGTAAAATTTTACACTCAGGAAGGTAATTTTGACCTTGTAGGTAATAACATGCCTGTATTTTTTATTCAGGATGCAGTTAAATTCCCTGACTTAGTGCATGCTGTTAAGCCTGAGCCAGACAATGAAATGCCCCAGGCGGCATCTGCACACGATACTTTTTGGGATTTCATTTCCTTTATGCCCGAGTCTGCTCACATGGTTATGTGGCTGATGAGCGACAGGGCCGTTCCAAGGAGTTACCGGATGATGGAAGGTTTCGGGGTACATACTTTTCGCTTTGTTAATGGATCGGGGGTGGCAAGTTTTGTGAAATTTCACTGGAAACCACTGCTGGGCGTACATTCGGTTGCATGGGATGAAGCGCAGAATATTTCTGGAAAGGACCCAGACTTTCATAGAAGAGATCTTTGGGATGCGATAGAAGCAGGTGCTTTTCCGGAGTGGGAACTTGGTGTTCAGATTGTTGCAGAAGAAGATGAATTTAAGTTTGGCTTCGACTTATTGGATCCGACAAAATTAATTCCTGAAGAGCTGGTTCCGGTGCAACGCATTGGAAAAATGACTTTAAACCGCAATCCCGATAATTTTTTTGCAGAAACTGAACAGGTTGCTTTTCATGTCGGGCATGTTGTTCCGGGAATAGATTTTACCAACGACCCGCTTTTACAGGGCAGGCTTTTTTCTTATACCGATACGCAGCTGATCAGGCTTGGCGGACCAAATTTTCATGAGATTCCGATTAACAGACCTGTTGTGTCTGTACACAATAACCAGCGCGACGGCTATATGCGCCAAACTATAAACCGTGGGAAGACCAGTTATGGTCCTAATGGAATAGCTGCAAACGATCCACAACAGGCTACAGCTGCAGATGGCGGCTTTGTAAGTTATAACGAACGTATTGATGCGAAGAAGATCCGCGCAAGAAGCAGGAGCTTTTTCGATCACTTCTCACAGGCGAGGTTGTTTTTTAACAGTCAGTCTGATGCCGAAAAAAACCACCTTATAGATGCATTAAGCTTTGAGCTGGGCAAGGTAAAAATGGTTGAGATAAGGGAACGCATGCTTGGCTTACTTAACCATGTTGATAAAGGACTTGCTGCAACAGTAGCTTATGCTCTTGGGCTTCACGTTCCCGTTATTCCTTTGGAAGAACTAAATGGCAGTGTGCCGGCAGACGCTGATCCTGCTGATTATAGCCCCGAACAGAAAGATGGAGAACTTGCAAAATCGGAGGCATTAAGTATGTCTGGAACACTTAAGGATAGCATTGCTACCAGAAAAATAGCCATCCTAGCAGCAGATGGGGTAGATGGTAAATCGCTCAGTCAAGTTAAGGATGCACTTATTGCCCAGGGTGCAGTTGTGCACATTATAGCGCCAAAACTTGGTGCCATTCTTTCGCAGGAAGATCAGCAGATCAAGGTTGATGAGAGTTTTCTTACAGCCGCTTCTGTACTTTATGATGCTGTTTATCTTCCGGGAGGAACAAACAGTTCTGCTACATTAGAAGCAGAGGCTAATGCAGTACATTTTCTGAACGAGGCCTTTAAGCATTGTAAGGCAATAGCAGCCGATGTTACCGCAATACAGGTTTTGGAGGCTACATATTTCTACAAGAAACTTCCGGATGAATATTCGGAGGAGACTGTGCTGCGCGAGGGGATAATTGTTTCGGAAAATCTTTCTTCATTAGCAGAACTGTTTATCAGGATGATTGCCCAGCACAGATTTTGGGACCGGGAAGTTCCAAGAAAAATTCCGGCATAGAAATGTTAAATTTTTTAGTATAACATTGATTTAAACATCATTTCAGCCAGGTATTATTTTGCCTGGCTGTTTTTTTAAAAATAAAACCAAACTGATAAAGGTTTTTACTGGTTCTATAAATAGTGTGGCATTTTATTCCTGTTGCGTGATGATGCAGCGCGTTTGCAGAGTACTTATACCCTTTGCGGGTGAGTACATAACACATTACATATAAGGGTAGAATTCATCTGCCCGCTAATATCATTTAACAACTTTAAAGCTATGGAAAATCATAAAAAAGAGGTCGAAACGCAAAATGAAGATAAAATAGGCATTATCCCGGTCTCGCAGATAAAGGGAAGTGATGCAGACAGTGCTAATCAGAATGATGCTGCAGAGAAACTGGCTGAACAGTCCGCAAAATCTGATTCGGATATTGATGAACACACTGGAAAAAGCAAGACTGACTAAACAGGTTATAATGGTTTTGATTAGCCTGGAAAATACACTTCGAACTTCATTAACAGATTCTAAAATTTCGTCATCTCGACCGGAGCAACGTCGAGTGGAAAGATCGTTGGATTGCGTTGCCGAAAAGTTTAAAGATTTCTCCATTACGCTACCAATGAAGAATCGGGAAGCTTCATCTGATAGCTAGCTATCAGATCGAAATGACGATATTATTTATATTAATTTTCGTGTTCATAATGATGTATTTAATAGGGTATAGATATAACCAGATGAAGTTTTAGAAGGTTTAGTTTTCTTGAACTTGTATAAATGAGCTTGTTGTCTCCAAAACTATTGGCTTATGTTTTTTGTTTTTTTCTAAAGTGCTTTAATGGAAATAGATATACAGAAGAGAAATATTGGATTAAATTTTAGTGAAAACGGGACTGCTGAAATCAGGCTTTGGGCGCCATTGGCTGCAAATGTTTCTATTTTAATTGAAGATGGGGAACTGACTTTAGCAATGCTTGATGAGGGCTATGGTTACTGGTATTTGCAAACAGACCAGATCAAAGCATTTGATCAGTATCGCTTTAAAATAACCCCTTTAAGTGGTAGAGAAACGCTTGATCGGGCAGATCCAGCCTCTTTATGTCAGGAAGAAGGCCCAAATGGACACTCTACGGCATTTGATTTGAATGCTTTTCCATGGAAAGATGCGGGATGGAAAGGTGTAGATCTTAAAGATCTCGTTATTTATGAGCTCCACACCGGAACCTTTACCCCAGATGGAGATTTTGCCGCAATGGAAACTAAACTCGACTACTTGGTTGAGCTTGGTATTACTGCTATAGAAATTATGCCTGTAGCACAATTTTCGGGTAACAGGAATTGGGGTTATGACGGCGTGTTTCCCTTTGCTGTTCAAAATACTTATGGCGGACCACTAGCCCTGCAGCATTTGGTTAATGCCTGCCATACTAAAGGTTTATCCGTAATTTTAGACGTTGTTTATAACCACGTAGGACCTGAAGGGAACTATTTCTCCGATTTTGGTGAATATTTTACCGATAAATACCATACCCCATGGGGGAAGGCCATTAATTTTGATGATGCAGGCTGCGATGCCGTGCGTAATTTCTTTATCGAAAATGCTTTAATGTGGTTCAGGGATTTTCATATCGACGCCCTCAGGCTGGATGCAGTACATGCAATTAAAGATTTTAGTCCTGTGCATATTCTGGCGGAGATTAAAACCCATACCGAAAAACTTTCTCAATTTACCGGCAGGGGATACCAATTGATTGTTGAACTTGATTTAAATGATGAACGTTATATCAGGCATCAAAGCCAGTATGGTTATGGAATGGATGCACAGTGGATCGATGAGTTTCACCATGCACTTCGGGTTTGTACCGGGCAGGCAAAAGAAGGATACTATTCCGATTTTAATGGTGTAGCAGATCTCGCCAAATCCTACCGGGATGCTTATGTATACACCGGACAGTACTCTGTGCACCGGCAGAGGAAGTTTGGAATGCCCCTACAACAAGTTTCAGGTGCTAAATTTGTTGTTTTTTCACAAAACCACGATCAGGTGGGTAACCGTATGCTGGGCGAAAGAAGCAGTACCCTGGTTAGTTTTGAAATGCTAAAGGTGATGGCTGCTGCAGCTTTTTGCAGTCCGTTTTTGCCCTTAATATTTATGGGCGAGGAATGGGCAGAAACCAATCCTTTCCAGTTTTTTGTGAGCCATAGTGATGAGGAACTGATAGAAGCCGTAAGGAAAGGAAGAAAGGCAGAATTTGCGGCTTTCCATAATAATGGAGTTACACCCGATCCACAGGCAGTCTCTACTTTCGAACGTTCTAAGCTCGACTGGGAAAAAACCGGTGAACCTAAGCATAAGGTGATGCTCAATTATTATAGAAACTTAATTGCATTGCGAAAACAACATGCTGTACTTGCTAACCTGGATCGGGAAAGTGTGACTGCGGAAGCTTTTTCTGAAAAAAACTGCCTCGTGTTAAAGCGCTGGAAAGGTCGCGATGAAATCATGGCGATGTTCAATTTTTCCAAACATATACAAACCTTATTCATTGATCCGGCATTTCAATATGCCCCGGTGCTGTTAGATTCTGCTTTAGTAAAGTGGAACGGTCCAAACCAGGAATCAAACAATATATCTGCTGAAGGCCAGATTACTTTATTTCCCGAATCAATTATTATTCTTTACAAAACAGATGTATAAACCAACTTCTACCTATCGGATCCAGTTTCATAAAAATTTTAACCTCAAATCGCTGGATCAAATCATTCCTTATCTAATAGAATTGGGGATCGGTACATTATACGCTTCCCCAATTTTTGAGGCTATGCCCGGAAGTACACACGGTTATGATGTGGTAAATCCCCTGAAGATCAATCCTGAAATTGGTACTGAAGCCGAATTGATAGAGGTCTCTAAAAAGTTGAAAGCAGCTGGCATTAACTGGCTTCAGGATATCGTTCCTAATCACATGGCCTTTCATCCTGATAATTTGTGGTTAATGGATATACTGCAAAAAGGAAAGGCATCTGATTTTGTAAATTTTTTTGATATTGATCTGCAAAAGGGGGATGGACGTTTGATGGTCCCTTTTTTAGGTGAGGATCTTGAAGCAGCAGTTGCAGAGCAAAAATTAAAGGTACTCGAGATTAAAGGCAAATACTACCTAAGTTACGGCGATTCCAATTGGCCGGTAAATGCGGAAACCGCCAGGACTCTTTCCACACAAGACCTTAAGGAAATAAATAGGGATACTGCTGCCTTAAGCAGGATTGTCAAAAATCAGCATTACCGTTTGTGCAACTGGCAGGAAACCAACTATAACATTAACTATCGCAGGTTTTTTACCGTTAATGCCCTGATCTGCCTCAATATGCAACATCAGGAAACATTCGATCTTTACCACCGCTACATTTTTGAATTGATTGATAAAGGAGTTTTTCAGGGTTTGCGGATTGATCATGTTGATGGCCTATATGATCCTAAGGAATATTTACAACGGCTTAGAAACGCTGTAGGCAAAGACATTTATATCGTTGTAGAAAAAATTCTCGAAAATGGTGAAGAATTACCTAAAGACTGGAAAGTGCAGGGAAGTACAGGCTACGATTTTTTAGCAATGGTAAATAATCTTTTTACAAACAAAGAAGCAGAAAAGCCCTTTAATAAACTTTATCAGGAAGTAACAGGTAAAAAACTCGATCCATCCACGCTGATTTACGAAAAGAAAAGCAACATCTTGTTTAAGCACATGCAGGGAGAACTGGATAATTTATTCGAACTCTTTTTGGAACTTAAACTGCCCGATTTTTCGATCATTAAGCAAGCTGATCTTAAAAAGGCACTTGCCGAAATGCTTATCACTATGCCTGTATACCGATATTACAACTATCGCTTTCCCCTGGCAGAGGCTGAATCACTTCATATTCAAAATTTGCTTGCACCCATTCTCCGTGATAAAAAGCTGGCTAAAGCAGGAGAGTTGTTGAACAAAATCTTCTTAGAAACCCCAAAAAAGAAAAACAGGGCCTACAACAAAAAGTTGAGTCATTTTTTTCAGCGCTGTATGCAGTTTACAGGTCCGCTAATGGCCAAAGGCGTAGAGGATACCGCCATGTTCACCTATAACCGGTTTATAGGCCATGCAGAAGTGGGTGATGCGCCAGATGCTTTTGGAATGGCAGTGCATGAGTTTCATAATGAAATGTATAAACGCCAACAGGACTGGCCATTTAGCATCAATGGAAGTTCCACTCACGACACCAAAAAAGGGGAAGATGTTAGAGCAAGATTAAATGTACTTAGCGATCTTCCGGATGAGTGGTCTCAATTGGTGCAGCAACTAAAAAGAACTTTCGTATCCCTACAAAAACAGAATACGTCTTTTAAGCTATTACATGATAATGATGTTTATTTAGTCCTGCAGACCATTATCGGCGCTTTGCCCTTTCATAAAGATGATGATCATGAAATCGAAAGCCGTTTGGCGCAGTTTATTGTAAAAGCATTAAGAGAATCGAAAAAACGATCAGACTGGGCAAATCCTGATGAAGACTATGAGGATAAACTCACTGAATTTTCGCAGGCTCTTTTAACTGAAAAGCAGGAAAGTAATAGTTTAATCAGAAATTTTTTAAAACGCATCTCCGATTTTGCAGTCATCAACAGTTTAGCCCAGCTCGCCCTGAAATTCACCTCTCCGGGCATCCCGGATATTTACCAGGGAACCGAATTATGGGATTTAAGTCTTGTTGATCCAGATAACAGAAGACCAGTCAATTATGCCGATAGGACGGATCTGATCGCAGCATTTGATGCGCCTGTTAATTTTAAAAGGCTTTGGGAAGACAGGTTTTCGGGAAAAATTAAAATGTGGCTAACTAAAACTTTGCTAAAGATAAGAAAGTCTGAGTCAGAAGTTTTTGAACGTGGAGCATACATTCCTTTACAGGTTCAAGGTAAGTATAGCCAGCATATTTGTGCTTTTGCAAGGCAATATAAACAGCAATGGTTAATCACTGTGGTTCCTTTGGGGTTTGCTAAATGCTGTAAAAATCAAAATGTAGCAGCCGATAATTTTGATTGGGAAGATACCCAGGTGTTGTTGCCAAATGAGGCACCTCTTAGCTGGCAAAACCTGCTGACCGAAAAAAAGGAGTATAAAGATCCCTTAAATGAAGGTATCCTGATCAGCCAGTTGTTTAACCACATGCAGTTGGCGGTAATTAAGTTAATGCCTAAAAATAATCCGCGTTCTGCAGGTGTGCTTATGCACATTAGTGCTTTGCCGTCTCGTTTTGGTATTGGCGATTTAGGCCCTGGCGCCTATAAATTTGTAGATTTCCTTGCCAAATCACGGCAACGCTACTGGCAGGTTTTACCGCTTAATCCAACCAAAAAAGAAACTGGGTATTCGCCCTATTCCAGCAACTCTTCCATGGCCGGAAATATGATGCTGATCAGTCCTGAATGCTTATTTGAACAAGCGCTTTTAAGCGAAAGCGATCTGGATGACTGTATGTTACCAGAAACAGGGCCGGTAGATTTTGAAAAAACAGAAGTAATGAAGCAGCAGATATTAAATAAGGCTTATCAACTGTTTAAAGCTAAAGGGAATGAAAAACTGGTAGATGAATTTAACCTGTTTTGTAGAACCGAACAAGATTGGCTAGCTGATTTTTCTGTTTATACCTGCATAAAGCAATATTTTAAGGGTAAAGAATGGTTTAACTGGCCAGAAAAATTTAAATTAAAGGATGTCCAAACTATCGTTAAATTTGAAAAAGGCAATCAGGCCGAAATTGAAGAAATAAAATGGAACCAGTTTATTTTTTATCACCAGTGGTATAGGTTAAAAGAATACGCAAATGCGAAAGACATAGAACTGATTGGCGATCTCCCGTTTTACCTTGATTATGATGCTGTTGAAGTATGGGCACAGCGTGAAAATTTTTTATTGGATAAAAACGGAAACAGAACAGAGGTTGCTGCCGTTCCTCCTGATTATTTTAACGAAAAGGGGCAACTCTGGGGCATGCCGGTATACAACTGGGAAAAGATGAAAGAGGATGATTTTAAATGGTGGGAAAACCGGTTAAAGAAAAACCAACAGCTATATAATCTTCTTCGTTTAGATCATTTTAGGGCTTTTTCTAATTATTGGCAGGTTGCGGCCAGTAAAGAAGATGCTGTAGATGGTACATGGAAGCCTGGAGCTGGTGCTGCATTTTTTAAAACGATGGAAAAGAAATTGGGCAAACTCCCCTTTATTGCTGAAGATCTAGGTGAAATTTCAGCGGATGTTGAGCAGTTGAGAAAACAATTTCGGTTGCCGGGCATGAAAGTACTTCAATTTGCTTTTGGTGAAGATTTAGCAGGATCCGTGCATATCCCACATCAATTCGGCTCGTCAAATTTTATTGTTTACACAGGCACACATGATAACAATACAACCCTGGGCTGGTTTAAAAATGAAACCGATGCAAACGTTAAAAAGCGACTTTCAAAATATGTTGGCGCCGAGGTTAATGAAAAGAATATCAATACCATCCTGATCGGGCTCTGCTATGCTTCCATTGCTAAAATTGCCATTATCCCCATGCAGGATATTCTGCAATTAGACGAAACTGCCCGGATGAATATACCCGGTAAGGCAACAGGGAATTGGGCATGGAGGGCAGATAAAAATTTTATAAAAGAAGAAACGATAAACTGGCTGAAAGCAGAAACCGAACTTTATGGGCGCTAAAAACTTCAGAAAAGGGGATCCTATTCCGCTTGTGTAATCAATTTTGGTGCATAAAAAGCTTTTTTAGTAACAGCTATTTAACTTGTTGTTTACTGAATATTTTAAAAATGAAAAATTACCTAAACTATAGCCGATTTTTCATTGTTGATTCTTTAACACCACGGGTAATTTATGAAGGGTTAAACATCAATATCTTAAAATCAATACTATGAAAGCAGCAGTATTTCACAAACCTGGCGATATCCGGGTAGATAACGTTCCCGATCCGGAAATTCTGGATCCAAGGGATGTAATTCTGAAAGTTACCTCAACTGCCATTTGCGGTTCCGATCTCCATATCTTAAGCGGTGCAGTTCCACAAAAAGAACCATTGGTTATGGGGCATGAATTTATGGGGATCGTTGAAGAAGTCGGTGCTTCCATCACCAATCTTAAGCGTGGCGACCGTGTGGTGGTTCCTTTTCCAATTTCATGCGGTAAATGTTTTTTTTGTACGCATGAGGCATCCCCTGCATGCGAAAATTCGAATTTTAAAAACTATGGTCCTAACGGGGATATGATGAGCCAAAAAGGTGGCGCATTATTTGGTTACACCGATCTGTACGGCGGATATTCGGGCGGGCAGGCACAGTATGTAAGGGTACCTTATGCGGATGTCAGTCCGAGGATTGTTCCGGAACATTTAAGTGATGAGCAGGCACTTTTTCTGACCGATATTTTTCCTACAGGCTGGTCGGCTATTGACTGGGCACAACTTAAAGGAGGAGAGGTGGTGGCCATTTTTGGCTCAGGTCCGGTGGGTTTAATGGCCCAGAAAGCAGCTTGGATTAATGGAGCGAGCCGGGTAATTGCGATTGATCCCCTTGATTACAGGTTGGAAAAAGCAAAAGCTGTAAACAATGTCGACATCCTCAATCCACATAAAGTTGATGTTGTAGCAGCCATCAGGGAAATGACCGGTGGACGGGGAGCCGATGTATGTGTAGATGCTGTTGGTTTCGAACCTGAGCGTAGCTTTATGGATAAGGTTAAGGCAACGATAAATTTTGAAAAAGGATCAATCAAAGTCCTTGAAATGTGTTTTGAGGCTGTCCGCAGGATGGGAACGGTATCTATTATGGGCGTTTACGGATCTCCTTATGATAATTTTCCGCTTTTTAGGATATTCGACAAAGGTATTACCATTAAGCAGGGGCAGGCTCCGGTACTCAACTATATTGATAAACTGATCGGGCTTGTAGATGAGGGTAAAGTAGTGCTGGATGATATTATAACCCATACAATTCCGCTTGAAGATGCCGCACGTGGCTATAAAATTTTTGATGAAAAGGAAGACGATTGCGTTAAGGTTGTTTTGAAGCCTTAGCCCCTAATAAATGTTAGCCTGGTAGCATAACCAGGCTAACATTTACTCTGTTTTAAAATTTGCTTTTTTATGCTGCTTTATGTTGTAACTGTTTTTCGCAGTACCCGTCGATCAGATAAAAGGCTTTTCGAAATAAAACGAAAAACCATGGATATTCGACGTGCTACCAATCTTTTTTTTCGCTACACTTTAAGCTGCTACTATATGGTTTGGTATGTTGCTGGTTGCTGTGTACATCCTGCCATAAGGAAGATACTGGGGCCTATATGGTCACATCTGAAAATTTCTATGACATGGCCGTGCCTGAGCATAACTATCAACAACTTCTGAATGAAGAGCTTTTCAAAATCAATGCTGATCCGCGTTTTCCTGTACTTGCAAAAAAGCGTGTAGAGTTTTCAAAAAAATACATTTTGGAGTTGAATGCGCTGTTAGGAATAAGCGGACCTGATTCTTCCATTGCTATCAGTGATGAAAACCATGAAAGGCTTGTTGAATTAAAACAGCTTACAGGAGATAGCTTTAAGAAGGAACTGGTCAGGTTAACTGTTGAATCGGATCAGCAATTTGTCGGATTTCATGTTAATGCGATTTCTTCAGAAGGGGCTAAGGATCTTGCATTAAGGGAGTGGGCCCGACAAAAACTTCCGGTGCTAACCGAGAATCTTTCAGAGATTCAGGCACTTCATTAGATTGGATAATTACTCATTGAATTGTAATAGGAAAGGATTCATCAAAAATTGAATTTATGACCAATAGTTTAAATGAAATCAGTTAAACCATTAGGCTGTGTTGCAGGCAACATGCGTAGAATAAATTGATTTCATTTCAGGGATGTATAGAATGGGGCCTATATATTGACTAAAAAATTATCTTAATGATACATTAGCTATTTGGTTTAGAGTCTGCAGTATTAAAATAATTAGCAATGGAATATTATTAACCAATACGTTCTGTAAGTTCACTTAAATTCAGGATTCATTGATTGGGATTGTTTTTTTTATATGGATAGGTTCATATAATTAGAAAATTGTTTCAAACATCTAAATTCTTTGTGAAAATTGATCAAAATTTAAAAAGAATCTTTTGTTTATGTGACTTAGTATTTGATGGAAATTCTGTCAAATATAAAAATGGCACAAGATTCTTCTTAGAATAAGATAAATGTCATTAAAATAGCCCTTTTCTAAATAAATTGCCAATTTTAAATGGCATCTAAATTAATAATTATATATTTGCAGCCTTGAAACTAAGCAATGTCTAATGCTATTAATCAGTGATTTGGATATTACTTATAACAGAGCCATAGGAATAAGGCTTTTTTAATTTTTTGAAGACAACCTAAACAACTTGAATGCTTAATTTAGTTCTCTTTGGCCCTCCAGGGGCGGGTAAAGGCACCCAATCTGAAAAGCTGATTGCAAAATATCAGTTGGTACACGTTTCAACAGGCGATCTTTTTAGAGCACACGTTAAAGGAGAAACAGAATTAGGAAAAAAAGTAAGTCAATTGTTAGCTGATGGAGAATTGGTTCCCGATGCCATTACGATTGCCATGCTTGAGGAAGAGGTGGATAAAAATCCTGATGCTAAAGGATTTGTGTTTGATGGATTTCCGCGTACCGTTCCGCAAGCAATTGAGCTTGATTTATTTTTAGAGCGTAAAGGCAGTAAAATTGCTGGTGTTATCGCTTTAGATGTTGACCAGGACGAGCTTACAAAACGTATTGCCGAACGTCATAAAACCAGTGGCCGTCCAGATGATGATGCTGAAAAACTGAAAAAACGGATTTCAGAATACTTTGATAAAACGATCCATGTATTGCCTTATTATGAAGAGCAGGGGAAGTTGAATAAAGTAAACGGGATTGGTGAAATAGAAACAGTATATCATGATCTTTGCGCCGTAATTGATCAGTATAAAGTGTAAAGTATCGGGTTCAGGAAGCAAATATAGTATCAGGGAAACGGTTTTAATTAATTCCTGATCCGTTATAAAAAACATAAAAGGAGTTATAATGTTAAAACGTTATAACTCTTTAATTTTAATGGAGTTGTCATTTCAACGTTCCAATAGTAAAACATTTCAATATTAAAATATGTCGCAGGGTTCGAATTTCGTAGATTATGTAAAAATTTGTTGCCGTTCTGGTAAGGGTGGGGCAGGTTCAGCACATTTACATCGTGATATTTTAACGTCAATGGGTGGTCCTGATGGTGGTGATGGCGGTCGTGGTGGCCACATTATCGTTAAAGGCAGTATTCATATCTGGACATTATTACACCTTAAATACCGTAAACATATCATCGCAGAAGATGGTGGGGCAGGTGGAAGTTCCCATAAATTCGGTAAACAAGGTAAGGATGAAATCTTAGAAGTTCCGCTTGGTACTATTGCCAAAGATGCTGAAACTGGAGAAATCCTTTTTGAAATTACAAAAGATGGCGAAACTAAAATTTTAACGGCTGGTGGCCGTGGCGGTTTGGGTAATGCGCATTTTAAAAATTCTGTTCAACAAACACCACGCTTCGCACAACCAGGCGAACAGGGACAGGAAGTTTGGAATATTTTAGAATTAAAAGTTTTAGCCGATGTTGGTCTCGTAGGTTTCCCAAATGCAGGAAAATCAACTTTACTTTCTGTAGTTTCGGCGGCTAAACCAGAAATTGCCGATTATCCTTTTACTACCATTGTTCCTAATCTGGGTATTGTAAGCTACCGGGGTGGAAAATCTTTTGTAATGGCAGATATCCCTGGAATTATTGAAGGTGCATCAAAGGGTAAAGGTTTAGGATACCGTTTCCTTCGTCATATCGAGCGTAATTCGGTGCTGTTATTCATGGTTCCGGCTGATACAAGTCGCTCAATTAAAGAAGAATACGAAATTCTTAAAAGCGAACTGGAGTCTTACAATCCTGAATTAATGCAAAAGCCACACGTTTTAGCCATTACCAAATCAGATATGTTAGATGAAGAACTGATGGAAGAAATGAAACAGGATCTGCCAAATATCCCATCGATATTTATCTCATCAGTAGCCGAAAAAAATATTTTAGAGCTGAAAGATATGCTTTGGAAGGCAATTGAAGGATAAAGTAATCCATTAGTTCAATGGTCAGTTGTTCATTAGTTTCTACTCTCAACTAATGACTAATGAACGTTACCAAACCAGGCGCTCAAACACTTAATTGAAATTCCCTGTTTTTGATAAAATTGGCTGGATATCAGTTTAATAAGGAAAGGCAAAATTTTCGAGAGGATAAAATGGGAAAAGGTGCTAACCTCCAATACTAAGAAATTATTTAAAGGCGAAAGGTTTGCATGGATCATTAATCCATGCAAATGACTCATTAAATTTTTTTGTATTTTTTATCCTTGTCCTTCCTGTACCTGACCATTTTCGTGGGCATTTTCAAGAATCTCTTTCACATCTGATTTGCGTTTTTTAGCAACTGTGTGTTTAAAATGAGGCACTTCATGTTCAACAATATCTTCTTCAATGGCTTCTACGCCAAAAACTTTCTCTTTTAACAGGTTATATTTGTCTTGAAAGCCATAACGCAGGTTTTTGGCTCCACCAACAATTTTTCCCCGGGTGCCTGCACCGCTATCTGGAGCAAATAAAATACTAATTACTGCACCAGCTGCTAAACCAGCCACCAAGGCAAGGGCTATTTTTGCACTGTTATCCGATTCGTGCTTTAAATATTTTCCGATTAACTTTCTGTATTTCATGATCATGTGGTTTTATAAATGAACAATTCGGCTGATATAATGTTTGATGTTTTTTAATTTGGAAAGCAAGTACAGTAGTTTTTTTGGAAAAGCAGTCCTGCTTCCGCTCCTATGAAACCTGTGAAACAAGCAAGCACACCATAAAACAACAAAATAAGTGCTTAAGTCGGGAGCACCCGCTGAAATCGCGTTTAGATGGCAATGTAGCTGTGGTATACCTCTGTGAATTAATGTTTACAATTTTATATCTGTATTTAGGTGATCAATGAGGTTAGTGGTGAACCGTTAAGGCTGCAGCAATCATGAAATTACGATATCGATCTTAAAAAAAGACCAGACTTTTACCTAAGTTTAAAGTTAAAGCACAATATTTGGGTTACTAAACGAATTAAAATGGTAAAAGCAACAATAAATAAAGAACATTATGCATGTTCGGTAACCAATGGTTCACATGATATTATCGTAGACGAACCTTTAGAGTTAGGAGGAACACATAAAGGTTTTGCACCAAAAGGATTATTAATGGCTTCTTTTGCATCGTGTGTAGCCATTACTTTAAGAATGTATGCCGATAGGAAGGAATGGCCCATTGATAAAATTGAGGTGGAAGTAAACATTGATACCGAAAACGGTGAAACAATCTTTTTGGAAGAAATTACCTGTACTGGCGTGCTTACCGAAGAACAAAAAATCAGACTGGAAGAAATTGCAACAAAATGCCCGGTCAGTAAAATCCTTGCCGCTGGTCATGAAATCAGATCGAAAGTGCTTTAGGGTATGATGGTGCAAAACTCCTTTGCACATTCATAAAAAGCTTTAATATCTTTGTAATCCACAGTATTTACTGCGGTAAAAAATAATTTATGCCTACCGAAATAAAATGCCCCAATTGTGCCCATATTTTTCCGATGGAAGAAGCTATGGCCGAAGATTATAAGAAAGAGTTACGTGAGAAAGCGGCTGCTTATGCAAGGCAGAAAGATGAAGAATATCAACGTAAGCTACAGGTTTTCGAGTCAGAAAAACAGCAACAGCTGAAAGCTTTTGAGGCTAAACTTAACGAAGAGAAGACCAAACTTAAGGATAGCTTAGAGGAGAACCTTCGTAAAAGTATTTCGGCCGATTTTGAAACCAAACTGCAAATGCTGGAAGGTAATGCGAAAGAGAATGCCGAAAAACTAAAGTTAGCCAGAGAAAAGGAACTGGATTTCTTACGCCGTGAAGAAAGCCTCAAGGTAAAAGAAGAAGAGATGGAACTTGCTTTTCAGCGTAAAATGCAAGAACAGCGTAATGAGCTGGTAGAACAGATTCGGAAACAAGAGGCAGAAAAGAATAGCATTAAAGATACTGAACATCAATTGCGTTTAAAAGAATTGGAAAAACAGCTCGACGATCAGAAAAAACTAGCTGAAGAGATGAAACGCAAAGCCGAGCAGGGTAGTATGCAATTACAGGGCGAAGTACAGGAATTGATCCTGGAAGAACTGCTCCGTGTTAATTACCCTTTCGATTTAATTGAAGAAGTTGGCAAAGGTGTACGTGGGGCAGATTGCGTACAGGTGGTGCGTAATCAATTTGGACAGGAATGCGGTAAAATTATTTACGAAAGCAAACGTACCAAAGACTTTGGTGGCGACTGGATCGAAAAACTGAAGAAAGATATGCGCAGTATGGGCATTGATGTAGCGGTGATTGTAAGTCAGTGTTACCCAAAAGGCATGGATTGTTTCGGACAGCGTGATGGAGTTTGGATCTGTTCTTTCGAAGAAGTAAATGCCGTAGCTTATGTGTTGCGGGAAGGTATTTTGCGTTTGGCAGGCGCAGTAAAATCGCAGGAAAACCGTGGCGAAAAAATGCACATGTTATACGATTACCTAATGGGGGCAGAGTTTTCTGAACAATGGAAAGCCATCAGAGAGGGTTTTATGAGTATGAAACTATCCATACAGCGTGAGCGCGATGCGATGGAACGTTTATGGAAAGCACGTGAAAAACAATTGGAGAAAGTATTGTTAAATGCGACCCATATCCGTGGTTCTATAGAGGGAATTGCAGGTAGCGATAGTGTGCAGCTGAGTTTAACAGATGAAGATGATGATACCTTGCTTTTAGAGTAAAGCACAGCATCGTCTCCTGTCCCGATTTTTATATCGTAACGTCATCCTGAACTTGTTTCAGGATCTATTTGAATAGATCGGGGTTGGCCCATCAACAGGTGTGAATTGCCAACTGATTTGGGCGTTACCCAATCCCGTGGAAAACGGGATTGGTTTAGGCTTTTCAGGGCTACACTACGCTTCGGTACCAATGAAAACCTGTGAAACAAGCAAGCATACCGTAATTAAATAAAAACAGATGCTTAATCGGTGCTGAACCCTTACAATCCTTAACGCGGAGGTACTGCGTGACCACCTCGCCGATTTTAAACGATGTAGCGCTCAATGAGGCCATTAAAAAAGTATTAACTTCTGCCGCGGTTCGTGGAGCCATGAATCGAAATATAGTAAAGAGGAAATACTTTTTGTAACAGGTTATACCGGATTAGTATCTACCTTAGATACAAATTGTATTTAATTACATGCTTTTTTGTATCAGAAACCAAAACCTGCAAGTTCTGATGTGATATAAATAATAACAATAAATAAATAATAACATGAACAAGAAATCTAACCAATCTTTTAACCGCTTTAAAATCCTTACTTTAATATGCACTTTGCTATTTTTTGGGGATGTCTTCGGGAACGTTCCCGGAAAGAGTTTGAAGTCGCCGGATGGCAACCTGGTGACCAGTTTTGCTTTGGCTGAAGGAGGAGTACCCACCTATACTTTAAAATACAAAGGAAAAGACGTTATTAAAACCAGTAAACTGGGTCTCGAGCTTAACGACGGTAAATCTTTAATGAACGGTTTTACCATAAGCGATACCGAAACGAGCACTTTTAATGAAACCTGGAAACCCGTTTGGGGCGAGGTAAAAGAAATTGTAAATCATTACAATGAACTGGCGGTAACTTTAACCCAAAAGGAGAGCAACCGTTTTATTATTTTACGTTTCCGCCTGTTTAATGACGGTTTGGGTTTTAGATATGAATTTCCGGAGCAAAAAAACTTAGATTATTTCGTAATTAAGGAAGAGAAAACCCAGTTCGCTTTAGCCGGAGATCATAAAGCATTCTGGCTTCCTGGTGATTATGATACACAGGAATATAGTACCGTAACCTCAAACTTATCAGAAGTTCGCGGTAAAATGAAAGCTGCGGTAACACCAAACGCTTCGCAAACTACTTTCTCGCCAACAGGATTACAGACGCCGTTAATGATGAAGAGTAAAGATGGTTTGTATATCAATATCCATGAAGCAGCACTGATCAACTATTCTTTAATGTCGTTAAATCTTGATGATAAAAACATGGTTTTAGAATCCTGGTTAACACCTGATGCAATTGGCGATAAAGGTTATATGCAGGCGCCTTGTTTATCACCCTGGAGAACCATTATCGTAAGTGATAAAGCAGGTGATATTTTGACTTCAAAATTAACCTATAACTTAAACGAACCAACAAAATTTAAAGATGTATCGTGGATTAAGCCAACAAAATATGTTGGGGTTTGGTGGGAAATGATTACTGGTAAAAGTACCTGGGCATATAACGATTTAACCAGTGTGCAATTAGGAGTAACCGATTACGCCAAAACGAAGCCTAATGGTAAACACGCTGCAAATACTGCACATGTAAAGGAATATATCGATTTCGCTGCCAAAAATGGTTTAGATGCTGTTTTGGTTGAAGGCTGGAACGTAGGCTGGGAAGATTGGTTTGGCAAAACAAAAGATTATGTATTTGATTTTGTAACCCCTTATCCCGATTTTGATGTAAAAGAACTGCACCGTTACGCCGCCAGTAAAGGCATTAAAATGATTATGCACCACGAAACTTCCTCGTCGGTACGTAATTATGAGCGTCATTTAGATACTGCTTACAAATTTATGAAAGCCAATGGTTACGATGCTGTGAAAAGCGGTTATGTAGGCAACATGATCCCAAGAGGTGAGCACCATTATGGGCAGTGGTTAAACAATCATTACCTGTATGCCATCCAAAAAGCTGCTGAATATAAAATTATGGTGAATGCGCACGAGGCTGTTCGGCCTACTGGCTTAGCGCGCACTTACCCGAACTTAATTGGAAACGAATCAGCAAGGGGAACTGAATATGAAGCTTTTGGCGGCAACAATGCCGATCATACTACGATTTTGCCCTTTACACGTTTAATCGGCGGACCAATGGATTATACACCAGGTATTTTCGAAACCAAGGTAAGTGTTTACAATCCAGAAAATACTTCATTTGTACACAGTACATTAGCCCGCCAGCTTGCGCTTTATGTGACCATGTATAGCCCGTTGCAAATGGCTGCTGATTTACCAGAGACTTATAATAAATACATGGATGCTTTTCAGTTTATTAAAGATGTGGCTGTAGATTGGGATGATACCAAAGTTTTGGAGGCGGAGCCAGGCGATTATATCACTTTTGCGCGTAAAGCAAAAGGTAAGAACAACTGGTTTGTTGGCCGTACCAATGATGAGGTGGCCAGAACATCTAAAATCGATTTTAGCTTTTTGGATCCTGGTAAAAAATATACCGCAACCATTTATGGTGATGCAAAGGATGCCCATTATGAAAAAAATCCTAAAGCGTATACTATCCGCAAAATGGAAGTAACCAACAAAACTAAATTAACGCAGTATTGTGCGCCTGGCGGAGGATATGCGATTAGCATTATAGCGAAATAATTTTATGTTTAGAAATTGATGTGGTGTCGGTTGTTACCAACTGACACGACATTATCTATCAGTCAGATGGTAACATCTGAGTGCACAGAACACCTTTTTTGTTTTTATCTGGCTGATTTTCCCGCAGATTTCACAGATTAGCGCAGAAAAAACAATCAATTTGTGGTAATCATTTTATGTCCGCGCGACTCTTTTTTTGTATTTGGCTGTTTATTGTGCTGAGTCTCCTTAACAGATCATAACAGCTAACTGCATACAGGAAAATATCTTATTTTATAATATCTTAGCGAAACCGTTAAACCAAGCAGTATCACCATGCCCAGAACTAAAAATCATATTGAACTTCAATTTTTAAGCGAACCCTCTGATGTTAACTATGGGGGTAAGGTGCATGGTGGGATGATGATGAAGTGGATTGATCAGGCTGCTTTTGCCTGCGCCTTGCAGTGGAGCCAAACCTATTGTGTAACGGTTTATGTGGGCGGAATCAGGTTTTTCCACCCGGTTCATATTGGGCATTTGGTTAAAATGGAAGCACGCATTATTTACACGGGTAAAACCAGTATGCACATTGCGGTTGATGCTTTCTCGAAGCCTGTGGGGCAAACCGATTTTGTGAAGAATACACACTGTATTATTGTGTTTGTTGCCGTTGATGACAATGGACAGCCGAAAGCAATTCCGGCTTTTAAACCCAAAACCGAAAAAGAAATCGCCATGCATGGTTATGCCATTAAATTAATGGAATTGCGTAAAAGCATTGATAAGGAAATGGAACCGTATATTGTTTAGCGCTGGGTGGGTTGCGTTAAGCGATGCCGTTTTCCACTATCCATTTTTTATCTTATTTCTTCCATTTTGCCTCTGTCACACTTTGCGTAAACTTTGTGTCCTTTGCGGTTAAAAAGAGCATGAATCTACTCTACAACCGGTAAACTGAAACAAAACTTGCTGCCCTCTCCGATGGCGCTTATTACCCATATTTTTCCATTTTCGGCTTCGATAAAATCTTTAGAAATGGCAAGGCCCAATCCGGAACCCGATTTATTCTGACCATCGGTTGGTACCTGGAAATACCTGTCGAATAATTTTTTCTGGTATTTTTCGTCAATGCCTTTTCCAAAATCGCGGACAGAGAATTCAATAAAATTGTCTTTTTGGAAAACATCAATGATTACCTTCGATTTTTCTGAACTGTACCGCAATGCATTAGATAAAAAGTTAACCATTACCCAGGCCGTTTTCTGAATATCGGCATTTACATTTGGTAAGCTGTGGTCGCAGTTAAGCACCAGCTGGATCGATTTCTGTTCAGCCTGGAATTTAACAGCATCAACCGCATAACTCACAATTTCTTCAGGTTTAGTGATGGCTAAAGTGAGTTTTAAATTGCCGGTTTCTACCTGCGATAGATCAAGCAGTTCGCTGGTAATTTTTAACAATCTGTCGCTATCCTCTTTAATGTGATTAAGTAGCTCGTGCTGCTCTTCATTCATCATGCCCACACGCTCATCGTTAAGCAATTTCAGGCTCATTTTGATCGACGAAAGCGGTGTTTTTAACTCGTGCGAAACGGTTGCAATAAAATTTGTTTTGGCTTCATCAAGCTCTTTAAACTGTGTAATATTTTTTAACGTGTAAACGCTTCCGGCAGATTTAGAGGAGGCAATTAATGTGCTATCATCCTGTTCTTCATAATTCGGGATGATGATTTCGCGATTTTCCAACAGGAAATATGATTCTTTATCATCAGTATAAATTTTTAAGGTGTTATCATTGGTTTCAGGTTTAATAATCCTTTTGAGCAACTCATTTTTTTGTGTCAGTTCGGCTACATTCTGACCAATAACCTTGTCTTCATCCAGACTCATCAGTTTCGCCGCCAGATGATTTAGAAAGAGCACTTCTCCTTTCTCATTTAAGCCGATAATGGCATCCTGCATTTGTGCAATAATGGCTTCAATGCGCGACTTTTCGGATTTGATTTTAGATAAGTTGCTATTTTCCCATTCATTTAATTTAATCACCATGCCATTAAAGGAGTTTGCCAGTTCTGTAAACTCATCCTCGTTTTCGAAATGTAAACGCTGTTTATAATTTTTACGACTGATCTGCTTAATCGCTGCACTAAACTCGGCAAGGGGGTTGGCTACAAAACCCGGAAAATTAACAATAAATGTAAAAAGGATGATAAAACTCAGCGTCGCGGCAATCATAATATAAACGTTTGCTCTTGATGAGGTTTCGTTAGCCAACTCGTTTTTATCATAAATGGCCTTCATGTTTACCTGTTCTATATTTTGCAGTGCCACACGCAAATTTTTAATACTACTTTCTGTAGTGGTCGACAGTTGTGGACCGTTCAGCGCATTAAAAGCTGTTTCCAATTTCCTGAAGGCTGCTTTTTCGCCAGGTTCGGTAATATTTAATCCCTCATTTTTGAGGTTTTCAGTAAATATTGTCAGCTGTGTGTGGCTTAATGGAAAAGGATGCTGGTCGATTACATTGCGCATGGCAGCAACATATTTCAAAGATTTATAGTTGTCTTTAAGAATTACCTTCGATTTATCAGAAAGCTCGTTTAAGAAAAAGAGCGCAATCAATCCGAAGGATAAAACGATTATAAAGAGAAACCCGAATCCGAGGCGGAGCTTGGTTTTAATTTTCATGGTGTTTTGGTTTAACCGCAAAGAGCGGAAAGTTTTTCGCGAAGAAACGCAAAGTAATTTCTCTCTTTTCGTGGTAAAAATAGCTTATAATTAAATCTGTTTCCTGATGAACTAAATTACATAACTGCTGGTTAAATAAATAGCATCTGTTTAGCCTGTAGTCAATAGCTATGCCAGTAGATATGGGGATTGCTTAAGTTGTTGTTTTTTAGGGTGATAAGCTGTTTTGTGATTATATTAAGCAAAAAAACCTTTTCATTTTGGAAGGGTTTTTATCATTATGAACTATTACTTCGGAGACTTTAATGCACAGTTTTATGTTGCTAAACCTGATTGCAATGGAAAGCCCGTAAGCGAGATACGAGTGCGGACTTGGAATGAAAAGCAGGACTGATACTCCTATGAAATGCAGGCTGAGCTTTTCAAAATAAGAATAAATTTCTGTCTTTTTTTGGAAAGCAGGTTAAGTGGCATTTAGGTTAATGTACTCCCGCTGTCCGCTTTACTGCGTGCCGCTTCCATCGGGTTTAGGTGGCGCGGGTAGTAATAATATTTGGGGTTGCAGTGCGCTGAAAATAAATCTGATCTTACCCGAAAAGTTTTTAAGTCATGGTAATTCCCTTATTCCTAAACCTGATTGACGTGGAAAGCCCAGCGCAGCGAGGACTTGTAACAGAAAGCAGGACTGACGTTCCTATGAAATGCAGGCTGGGCTTTACAAAAGTAGATTAGACTATTATTTTTTGGAAAGCAGGTTAAGTGACATTTAGGTTGGTGTAGTTCCCGCTGTCCGCTTTACTGCGTGCTGCTTCCATCGGGTTTAGGTGGCGCGGGTAGTAATAATATTTGGGGTTGCTAAGTGCGGAAATAATGCGCCTTTAATTTATTTTTTGAGTCTTACAGCACTGTTCTTTGTTTCTAAACCTGATCGTAGCGAACACGGAGTGCAACGGAATAAAGCGAAGAGAGAAATATTCCTATGAAATACAGATTTGGCTTTCCAAAAAAACAGTAAACATGAATTTTGTTTTAGGAAAGCAAATTTAGAAGCATTTAGAATGATGATTAGAATTTAATAAACTTTTCTATCTGCTCGTTGATAAACTTTATCGTATCAGGATGATTGAAATTGCCTTCAGCATCTAATTCGGCCTTAATATTTGGAATATGCAGGCGTAAGGGTAAAATATTGAGATGGATGTAATGACAAACGCCTGTAAAATGATCTACACCACGGATATTGCCGTATTTACCAGATGAAATGCCCACTAATGCCGCTTTTTTATCGTAAAAACTATCCGGGAAATTACAGGCATCGATTAACACTTTTAGCACACCAGGATAACTGCCGTTATACTCAGGCATGATGAACAAAAACTTTTCGGTTTGGTAAATCATATTCTGGATTTTCTGAAAAGCTTCCGATCGTTTGCCATACATATCCGTATTCAAAACATCTACAGGCAGGTGCTCCAGACTGAACAAACTGGCATCAGCTCCATTTTCTTTTAGTTGCCTTTGGTAATATTTAGCAACTTTTAGCGTATTGCTATTGGGCCTGTTGGTTGCAGCTATAATTGTGATCATGGATAATTGTTAATAAGATGTGTAAAACCCAAAGACGCTTCTTGCTAAAATTGCCATATAGTTTGTATCTTAGCTGATTGTGAAAAAGGCCGTAAACAACGCAAAAATAGAACTTTTTTGCCAATTTAAACGCATAAATAACACAGCCCAAATAAACGTTAAGTAAATTTCGGATACATAGATGAGCAAAATTATTGCATTAGCAAATCAAAAAGGTGGTGTTGGTAAAACAACTTCATCTATAAACCTGGCTGCGAGTTTGGCCGTACTAGAATACAAAACTTTACTGGTTGATGCTGATCCTCAGGCAAATTCGACTTCAGGTATCGGTTTCGATCCCCGGAATATTAAAGACAGTATTTATGAGTGTATCATTAATGATATCGATCCTTTACAGGCCATTCAAAAAACAGATACACCGAACTTAGATTTACTACCTGCCCACATCGATCTGGTTGGTGCGGAAATCGAGATGATTAACCTGAATAACCGTGAGTATAAAATGAAAGCGGTTTTGGAGAAAATCAAAGATCAATACGATTTCATTATCATCGATTGTTCGCCATCCTTAGGTTTAATTACCATCAATGCCTTAACAGCGGCCGATTCAGTTATTATTCCTGTGCAGTGCGAGTATTTCGCGCTGGAAGGTTTGGGTAAGTTATTAAATACCATTAAAATTGTTCAGAACCGTTTAAACCCTGATCTGGAGATTGAAGGTATTTTATTAACCATGTACGATGTACGTTTGCGTTTATCTAACCAGGTGGTAGAGGAGGTGAAAACGCATTTCCATGAATTGGTTTTTGATACCATTATTCAGCGCAATACACGCTTAAGTGAAGCACCTAGTTATGGCGTTTCGGTCATTATGCACGACGCGAATTGCAAAGGTGCCATTAATTACCTAAACCTTGCACGCGAAATTGTGAAGAAAAACGGCCTTTTAAAGGAAGAAGAAAACATTGGAACAGCAACTTTATAAATTATAGATGACATCTTTTCAGCGAAAAACAGGTTTAGGAAGAGGGTTAAGTGCGCTTTTAGATGATAGCGAATCTACTCATCCGCCCAAACAGCAGGTAAATGCTGTTAGCGAAACCGAGCAGATTGGCAATATCAGTCACGTAAGTTTAACGGAAGTTGAAACCAATCCATACCAGCCACGTACCGAATTTGACCAGGTAGCTTTAAACGAGCTTGCCGATTCGATAAAAGTACAAGGTTTAATACAACCGATTACGGTTAGAAAACTGGCTGCAAATAAATACCAGCTCATTTCGGGTGAGCGTAGGTTCAGGGCTTCGAAATTAGCTGGTTTAACACAGATTCCTGCTTACATCCGCAGTGCCAATGATCAACAGATGTTGGAAATGGCCCTGATCGAAAATATACAGCGCGAAAATTTAAATGCCATTGAAGTAGCATTGAGTTTCCAGCGGATGATTGACGAAGTGGGTTTAAAACAGGAACAATTAGGCGAGCGTGTTGGTAAAAACCGTACCACTGTAACTAATTACCTGCGTTTGTTAAAACTTCCTCCTGCTATTCAGGCTTCCATCCGCGATCAGAAAATTAGCATGGGGCATGCAAGAGCCTTAATTAATGTTGATGGTGTTGACAAACAATTGTTTATTCACCAGGAAATTTTAGAAAAAGGTTTATCCGTACGTAAAGTGGAAGAGCTTGTACGTAATTTGCAGCATATACCTTTAAAAGGTAATGAAAAATCGAAAGAAAAAGCTGTTTCCTTTCAATATCAAAAATTACAGGATGATCTGGCTTCTAAATTTGCTACCCGTGTAAAGTTAAAAGTGAGTCAGAACGGTAAAGGGGCGATAGAAATTCCTTTTATGAGCGATGACGACTTAAACCGGATTCTAGAGTTATTAGACTGGTAATGCAAAAGACTAAGCTTTTCATACTGGTTACTGCATTTACATTTTTTCTTGTAAACTTAGCCTCGGCGCAGGTTAAGGATACCTTATTAAAACCTGCTGATACCTCGAAAATTAAATTATCCAAATCATTAGATACTGCGGCTAGAAAACCGATGACGAGAAAGGATTCGATGAAAGCCAAATATGTTAATCCGGGTAAGGTTGCTGGTAGAAAAGCTGTTTTCAGATCGATGATTATACCCGGTTGGGGGCAATTGTATAATATGCAACTGTTAAACGATGGTTATGGCACAAGAGCAGGAAAAAGCCAGTTTTTTCAAAAGCTGTATACCGGGGGCAAAATTGCGGCTATTTACGGTGGGATAACCGTGCTTACCATGTCGTACATAGAAAGTAGCAAACAATATAATTTATCATTAACGGAATTACAATATCGCGATTCGCATAACGGTCAGCCTGATCCTAACGGTCCTTTTGGTAGCCGTTATTCAACAACAGGTATCACCCAGCGTAAAGATACTTATAGAAGGAATAAACAAATTGTCTTGTTCTCTTACGGTTTGGTTTATTTTGCCAATATAGTAGATGCCTACGTTGCTGCGCGTTTGCATTTCTTCAATATTGATGATAACCTTTCTTTTAAGGTAATGCCATCCATGATTAATGCCAATTCGATGTATGGTTTTAATGCAACTCCTGCGTTAAAATTATCATTAACATTTTAATGCCGAAACCATCGTGAAAATCAATAAAGCAGACTAAATTTGAAATTGTGATGATTTGCCAATTAACGGTTAGGGATAGGGTAAGAAATAAGGATATAAACAGAAAATAAACATAAAGATGAAGATTGCGCTTTTAGGATATGGTAAAATGGGGCAGATTATCGAAAAATTTGCGGTGGAACGTGGCCACGAAATTGTTTTGAAAATAACGATCGATAATCAGGAAGATTTAACCAGACAAAATTTAAAATCAGCTGATGTGGCTATCGATTTTAGTACGCCTGATTCGGTTTTAAAAAATATTGACGCCTGTTTTGATGCCAATGTGCCAATAGTAGTGGGTACAACAGGTTGGTATGGCAAACTCCAGGAAGTAAAAAACGATTGCAGCAACAGTAACAATACATTGCTTTATGGGTCTAACTTTAGCATTGGCGTAAATTTATTCTTTAAGCTTAATCAAACTTTAGCGAAGCTGATGAACAACTATCCGGCTTACGAAGTTCAGGTTGAAGAAATACACCATATACAAAAACTGGATGCACCAAGTGGTACAGCCATTACGCTTGCAGAAGGGATTGTGGATAACCTGGATAGAAAACAAGAGTGGTTAAACGAAGTGGTAGGAACTGATGTTGAATTGTTTCCGAAAGCAGAACAATTGTTGATAGAATCGCACAGGATAGAAAATATTCCGGGTACACACACTGTAATTTACAGTAGCGAAGTGGATGAAATAGAAATTAAACATACTGCCCATAATAGAGCTGGTTTTGCTTTAGGTGCAGTTGTAGCGGCAGAATGGTTGAAAGATAAAAAAGGATTTTTCAGCATTACTGATATTTTTGAATAAAGTCTAAAGCCTAAAGCTGAAAGACCAAAGCACAATATAATCTGTGAAATCACTCAATCAGTGAAATCACACTAAAGGATTACAGATAACAGGTAGTCGATTAAAATAAATCGCGAAACCAAAAATAAGATATATGAATTATAAATTCTGGCAACGAAAAAAAGATGCCCCAAAGAAGAAGAAAACTAAAACCCGCGAATGGGTTGATGCAATTGTTTTTGCAGTAGTGGCTGCAACCATCATCCGTGTATTTTTTATCGAGGCCTATACCATTCCGTCTGGTTCGATGGAGAGATCGTTACTTATCGGCGATTTCCTTTTTGTGAGTAAAGTTAATTACGGTGCGCGTATCCCGATGACCCCGGTTGCTTTTCCTTTCGCTCACCATACAATGCCTTTAACCACGTCCACCAAAGCTTATTGGGATGGTGTGCAGTGGAAATATCACCGTTTACCAGGTTTATCTAAAATTAAAAGAAACGATGTAGTGGTATTTAACTTTCCTGAAGGAGATACGGTTGCAGTAGAAAACCAGGCAGAAAGTTATTACGCTTTGGTACGTGGTATGGGCCGCCAACAGGTGAGGAGCACCTATACCATAATAGATCGTCCGGTAGATAAACGCGAGAACTTTATTAAAAGATGTATTGGTATTCCGGGTGACGTGATTTCGATGAGCAATGGTGTTGCCAGTGTAAATGGCAAAAATGAGCCTTTAAAAAATACAGGTATGATGCCATACCGCATCGAGTTTAAAACCATGGACTTTAATTATGCAGCACTTGATGAATTTAATTTAAATTTAGGCGGTGCACCGGCAGTGGCTACCAATACCTACATCTTAGATGCTTCGCCGGAAATTGCAGAAAAACTGAAAACTTTTGATTTTGTAAAGTCAGTGACGTTAAGTCCCGATCCAGCCGGAGCCGTTCCGGGTGGTGTTTTTCCAAACGATCCAAACAGAGTTTGGAACAGGGATAATTTCGGACCGATTAAAATCCCTTCAAAAGGATGGACCGTAAACATAGACAGCAATACAATGCCGCTGTATTACAGGGCGATCAGAACTTACGAAGGAAACAAAGTAGAACAAAAGGCCGGGGTTTGGTACATTAATGATAAACCAGCTACTTCTTATACCTTTAAAATGGACTACTATTGGATGATGGGCGATAACCGCCACAATTCGGCTGATTCACGCTATTGGGGTTTTGTGCCAGAAGATCATATTGTAGGTAAAGCTTTATTTGTTTGGATGAGCTGGGATAGTACTGCTTCTTTCTTGCACAAAATAAGATGGAGCAGATTGTTTATGGGAATTCATTAATTGAGACAATATTTTTTAGAAAAAGCTTGCTTTATGCAGGCTTTTTTTTTGTCAAAACTACCTTTTTAAAAAAATTAAAAAGAATAATGTGGTTTTGTGTTTTTTTATTAAGTTTGTTATAACTAATCAAACACCAATAATTTATGAATCCCATTATCCAATGTAACCATCTGGTATTATAGCAATACTTATCAAGCGGAAATCACTTTAAATGACCTTATTGCGTTTTAAATCGATTTAGTACCATAAGAATCGAAAATTATTTATGCTACCTAATCTTATTATATAATCTTAAATCGTTCAAAATTCAAAAACCAACAAACCCAAACAATTTTACTTAACTAATCTTTTAAACATGAAGAAAATGTACTTTAAATGTTTGAGTGTGCTTTTGCTTACGTTTCTTGCAATTGCAGCTCATGCACAAACTATTACGGGAACCGTAAAGGATTCAACCGGGCCGCTGCCAGGAGCGAATGTTTCTGTAAAAGGCACTCAAAAAGCCACACAAACTGATGGAAATGGTAAATTTAGCATCAGCGCATCCAGTAACGAAACACTTATTTTCTCTGCCGTAGGTTTCTTGCGTCAAGAAGTACCGGTTGGCAGCAACAAAAATTTCAATATTTCTTTAAAAGAAGATTCGAAATCTCTGGAAGAAGTTACCGTAACCACAGGCTTTGGTGTCAAACAACAAACCAGGAAGCTGAGTTACTCTATTCAAGAAGTAAAAGGCGAGGATTTAGTTAGGGCTAACGAACAGAACATTGTAAATGCATTGCAAGGTAAAGTGGCCGGTGTAATGATCAATCAAGGTTCAGGAGGACCACAGTCGTCATCAAGAATCAGAATCAGGGGTAACTCCTCTTTAAGTCCAAATACCCAGCCATTGGTTGTTATTGATGGGGTGCTTATTCAGCCTGGCGTTACAGGAGCAGATTCTTATGGTAACTCGCCACAGGATTTTGGTAATATTATGAAAAACCTTAATGCAGATGATTATGAAAGTATCACTGTTTTGAAAGGTGCTGCAGCAAGCTCCCTTTATGGTTCCAGGGCACAAAACGGAGTATTGTTAATTACATCTAAGAAAGGTAAAGGTGGGCAAGGTTTAGGAATTTCCTTTTCGCACACCCAAACGATTGAAGAAGCATACAAAACAATGGATGTACAGAATGAATTTGGCGCAGGTATCAATCCTACATTTGCAAAAGATCCCTCAGGCACCCCAATAGTAGATGCAGCCAATTATTTTTGGAGTTTTGGTCCTCGGTTCGATGGCAGCACTGTAAAAGATATTGATGGAAGAATGATCACCTGGAATGCACAACCAAACAATTTATTAGATGCGTACAAGTTGGGGAATTATAGTAACTCAAACTTGGCGTTTCAAGGTGGAAATGAGAATGGAACATTTAGGTTATCTTATTCGAAATTATACAGTACTGGTATTCTTCCAAATAATAAATTTGATCGTGATGCATTAGATTTCAGGGGATCTCAAAAAATCGGGAAGATATTTGAAATTAATGCAGGTGTTAATTACACAATTAGTAATAGCTTAAATCCAATTAGTCAAAGTAATTCAGATAATCCGTTATTTGCATTAGTATATGGAAATCCAAGAAGCTACGATACAAAATATTGGAAAGATAAATATATCGACCCAGTTAACGGTGGGATATTATCGAATGCTGATAATCCATACGGTATGGCATATTTGTGGTGGAACATCAATCAGAAAAAAGTTAACCAGCGTGAAAACGTTTTTAGAGGTAACATAGATGTAAAAGCGAATATCGCACCTTGGTTAAATGCATTGGTAAGAGGAAATTTAAATCAGGTGAATACGAATGGAGAGACCAAAAATATTGGTGATGGTGTTGGTTTTACTGGTGGCGAATATGCTTTGATGCAATCAAGTCAAAGAAGTAGCAGATTACAATTTCTATTAAACGGGAATACAAAATTTGGCCAAGACTTTGATTTTAATATGAGTCTTGGTGCTGAAACAGCTAAAGATTTTGGAAATAATTATACCCGTACAAGAACAGACGGAGGTTTACGGGACCCTGGTAAATTCTTTGTGTCTAATTCAGTAAATACGCCAATTACCGATACCAGGCTTGATGGAAGTCAGAGAACAGATGCTTTATATGGCTTTGGTGATTTAACGTATAAAAATATGCTGACATTAAATTTTAGTGTTAGAAATGATTGGTCTTCTACATTAACTTATCCAAATGGAACCGGCGATTATAGTTATAATTATCCTTCTGTTGGATTAGCATATGTATTTTCAGAATCATTAAAAAATAAACCAGCCTTTGATTTTCTTTCTTATGGTAAATTAAGAGCCAATTTTGGTTACACAGGTATGGGTACTTCACCTTATGTTACCAGCGCTGGTAGATATAAGGTTATAGATTTATTTACAAACGAAAAAGGACAACAAGTGCCGAGATACGGTTATGAAGATTACGTGTTAGGCAATGATAACCTTAAAAATGAATTAACTAAAGAATTTGAATTAGGTACAGAATTGAGATTTTTTAAAGATCGCTTAGGTATTGATTTCTCTTTTTACAAAAAGAATACAACAAATCAGATTCTTTCTTTAGAATTACCAGCCGAATCTGGCGTTCGGAAGAGGTTGTTTAATGCTGGTAATATTCAAAATCAAGGTATTGAGATTTTGTTAACAGGAACACCAATCAAGACTAAAAACTTAGAGTGGAATTCAACAATTAACTTTGCAAGAAACAGAAATAAGATTATTTCATTAGCACCAGGTGTAGAATCTTATACATTAAGTAATGCTTTTGGTGCTGATATGGCATCAGTTGCAATTGCTGGACAAGAATATGGTAGTATTTACACTGGTTATGGGTATGCAACATATCAGGCAACTGATGCTAATGGTAATAAGATTGATGATCCTAATAATGGACAAAAACTTTTAAAAGCTAATGGTAGCTATTACAGAAGTAGTGATGTTGGACAAGGGAATAAAAATTTAGGGAGTATGATGGAGAAATTTAATGCAAGCTCCATCAATAATATCCGTTATAAGAACTTTAACTTAGGTTTCCAGATTGATGCTAAAGTTGGTGGATTACTAGCTTCAGCTACACATCAGTACGGTTCAAATTTTGGCGCTTTTGAAAGTACCTTGTTTGGTCGTTCGGCTGAGTTTGGCGGTTTGCCAAGAAAAGACGCCTCTGGAAATGTTATAGCCAATGATGGTATCATCCCTGAAGGTGTATTTGCTAAAGGAACTGTCATCAATAATGTTAATGTAACAGGTTTAACTTTTCAACAAGCCGTTGATAAAGGGTTAATACAGCCGGTTAGTGCCCGTATATATTATGCACGATTAACGCAATGGTCTACCGGTATAAGAGAGTATTCTACATTCGAAAATAGCTGGGTAGCTTTAAGAGAGGTATCTCTAGGTTATACGTTGCCTAAAAAATTCACTGATAAAATTAATTTTAAGCAGGTTAACGTAGGTGTTACCGCAAGAAATTTAATGTATATCTATAATAGTTTGCCCGATCATTTAAATCCAGAAGGTTTATTTAGTAATAGTGCTGGTTCTTTTGCCGAATATGGAGGGATGCCTTACATTCGCACATTTGCTTTTTCGGTAAGAGCGGCGCTATAATTATTAACATTTAAAGCAATTAAAAATGAAAACGACAAATAAGATAACCCTTCTGCTAACCGCATTAATTGGGATTTCAATATCATCATGTAAAAAAGATCAGTTTGTAGAACTGAATACAAACCCCGCTCTATTAGAAGTAATCACGCCCGAACAGCAATTTATGAATTCTACCGTAAATATGCATGGCGATAGATTTGAATACTATTATGATAATTTTAGAGCAATTATGCCCTGGATGCAAATGCTAACCCCATTGGCTGGTAACAGTACTACCTTTATCGCTGATGCTGCAAACTTTAGAAACGTAAGATACGGTAATTTTTATCCTAAAGTTGGTGGCAACTTAACTGATATGGAGCAGTTAATTAAAAAGATGTCTGCTGAAGAACAAGCAAAAAGAGTATATCAATTAGAAATAGGCCGTATTGTTAAAGCCTATTATGCCTTTTATGTTTCTGATGTAAGTGGAAGTATAGCCTATACAGATGCATTTATGTTTAGATATGGAGGTACAGTTACACCTAAGTATACTACGCAAGAAGCATTGTTTGATTTATTGGATACACAATTAAAAAATTCGGTAACCATATTATCAGCTACTCAACCAGTAGCTCAAACTTCTTTGGGAACAAATGATTTATTCTATCAAGGAGTTGTAGCCAATTGGATTAAAGTTGCAAACTCTACGCGCTTGCGTATGGCTATGCGATTAATGAAAAGAGATCCTGCCAAAATGAGAACTAAAATTTTGGATATACTTTCAGCACCGGGTGGCTTAATTAATAGCGCTAGCGACAGTTGGGTTTTTAGGGCAGGAGCTAACTTTGCAGATGGTGGAGATTGGTCACCTCAAAATTTACGCGCACCAAAACAAACGGTAGATTTCATGTACACCAATGCTGATCCTAGAATTCGTTTCTTCTATCAGGAAAATTCCTTTACTCAAACTAATTTTAACCTTGCTAAGGCACAAAATAAAGTTCCATCTACTGCTGTTTTTGATGCCAGAAGATTTTATGGTGTGCCTTCTAGCCCTGACGCTTCATCCAGTGCTTCATTTGCAAATTTCTTTAATAATATTAGTATCTCAGTAGTTAATTCTACAGGTCAAACGGTAAATCAAACCATGGATTCTTTATCGTTTATTCAACCAAGATTATGGGCAGCTGGAGAAAATGGTTCAAAGGGGATTAATGCATTCCCTTTAATTACGTACGCTGATGTTTGTTTCATGAGAGCGGAATTAGCAGCAAGAAATATAACGACAGAATCTGCTGAAGACTGGTACAATAAAGGGGTAGCTGCATCGATATCTTTTTATGATGATATGGCCAATAAAGCTCAGATTGTTGATAGATTGAATGCATTAAGTTACGTGGCTTTAACTGCTACTGAGATTCCTGATTATATGGCTAAAGCTGATATTAAATATGATCCGGCAAGAGGACTAGACCAGATTATTTGTCAGGCGTATATAAATTTCTTTAAACAGCCAAACGAAGCTTGGTCTTTGTATAAGAGAACTGGAATGCCTAATTCTACAACCGTGTTAAAATTAGAAAAAATAATGGCTAGTGGAACAGAACAAGTTATACCAAGAAGAGCGAGTTTGCCATTCCCGGCACCAACAAATTTAAACTATCAAAATATTGTTGATGCTTACAAAATAATGCAGGCAGATCCAGATTTTGGAGTCGGATCTACAGATATTACCGGCAGAGTTTGGTGGGATAAAAAATAAAAATATCTTTATGTAAATTAATGGAACTCCTAATGTAATTTAGGAGTTCTTTTGTATTATGAAATTAGCTATAGCCATTACATTAATTTTTCTTTTTCCGTTTACAAATGTACTTGGCCAAGGTATTTTGCCCAACAGATTACTTTGGACACAAATTAGTGCCAGTAATCTAATTAATGTTAAAAGTAAAGCGACAGTTGCACTGAAAAAAAATACTGCATTTGTATTTATTTCACCGGAGTGCCCGCTTTGTAAAAACTATATACTTGTTTTAAATGATTTGTGTAAAAAGTATCCCCAGGTAAATATTGTTGGTATTGTACCAGGGAAAAGTTACACGCTACAGGACATAAAGCGATTTGCTGAAAAGTACAATGCCGGTTTTGACATCTACTTGGATAAGAATAAAATCTTTACAAAAATCTTAAAAGCTAAAGTTACACCAGAAACAGTTGTGATAGATAAAAATGGCAATGTAAGGTATAGAGGCTTAATAGATAATTGGCAGGCCAAATTAGGGGTGAAAAGGAAGGTCATCACCGATCATTATTTGGATGATGCACTTCATGGAATAAATACGGCAACCTATAAATATGTAGAGACGATACCATTAGGCTGTCTCATAAATGATCTTTAATATGCTTAATAAACTCTTTACAATAATTATACTTTGTTGCGCTTTTGGAAGTTCTTATGGACAGAAAATTACCTACTATGAACATATCGCTCCAATAATCCGAACTAAATGTGCACCTTGTCATCGTCCGGGTGAGGCAGGACCTTTTTCGTTGCTAACCTATGCTGATGTTGCCAAAAGGGTTTCATTTATCAGAGATGTAGTTGAATCGGGATTTATGCCGCCATGGAAACCCGATAATCATTACCGCATGTTTGCAAATGATCGTTCGTTAACCAATCAGGAAAAGAAAACAATTATCAGCTGGATAGACAATAAAGCTCCCGAAGGAATGGAAAAAAACAAAGAGCCAGTTAATACGCAATTTATTTCGGGTACGCAGTATAACAGAAAACCTGATATTACGCTGAAAGTTAATAAAGCATTTGAGGTGAAGGGAGATAATGAGGAGCGGTTTATTGTTTTTAAAATTCCTTTCGAAATGGCTTCAGCTAAAAATGTAGCAGCTATAGAATTTATTTCAACCAACAAAAAAAATATCCATCATGCAAATTTTGCCATACATCCGGTTCCTGATGATATAGATATTAAACAAGGTGCTGATTTTGTAAATTTAACTGACGAATCAAGAATAAATTACGATCAATACCTGCCCTTTAAAAAAGAAATGACTTACTATGGTGGTTGGATACCTGGTACTACATTCGAATCATACCCTGCCGATTTAGGATGGGTAATGCCAAAACGTGGTGTTGTTTTGCTTACCATACATTACGCACCCATTGGCAAAACCGAAGAGGATATTTCGGGTATAAATTTCTTCTTTAAAGATACACCAGTTAAACGTGTCGTAAATGTAGTTAGTTTAGGTTCTGGGGGAGTAGGCGAGAGCTCTATCGATCCCTATTTTATGATCCAAGCTGATTCTGTAAAAAAATTCAATCTTAAAATTTTAACTCCTCAGGATCAATCTTTGTTGTATGTATGGCCACATATGCATTTGTTGGGTAAGAGCTTTAAATCTTATGCTGTTACGGCTGCAGGTGATACTATTAAACTGATATCCATTCCCGCCTGGGATTTTAGATGGCAAGAGATTTATAGATTTAATAAGTTAATTAAAGTTCCTAAAGGATCAGTACTGACCATAGAAGGTACATACGATAATACAAAGGATAATCCAAATAATCCAAATAATCCTCCAAAAATGGTATTTTCTGCCAACGACATGAAATCTACGGACGAAATGCTCACCATGTTGCTGATATTTCTAAAATATGAAGAAGGTGATGAAAATAAAAGCCTTGATATTTTGGAAAGCCAAAAAAATAATTAGAAGGAAGCTGCAACTGACAATAGCTTCATTGCTTAAAATAGCCTGTATAAAATAAAATATCTTTTTTCTCAATTGATATAAGCATAATGCATTTTCTTATTAAAGCTGAGGAGTTTGTTAATAGAAATTTATAGGATGCATTCTGTGGCATTTCTAATTAGCTATCAATTTTTTGCATTGTTTTTATTTTAATCGTATTAAAAATTACAATTTTCTACCCATCAAATTGATTTATTTGCAAAGTATAACAGTAAATAAGTCAATTTTACTAATCTTTTTAATTTTTTTAAAAAGATTGATTTTCTTTTCTTTTTTTTGTAAATTTATTTAAACCAATCAAAAATGTCAGCAACTACTAAGAAAGCACAACGATTAAGGGCCGACATCATTAAGCTGCTTTATTATAAAAAAAAATCATCTCTCACCGATTTAAGTAAACGTATTAAAAAGAGCCTGCCTCTAATCACGTCTACTGTAAATGCTTTAATAGAAGATGGTTTAATTATTGAGCAAGGACTCGCTCCATCTACCGGAGGCCGTCGCCCTTTAAATTTTTTATTAAACCCCGATTATAAGAGGTACATCATAGCCGTAGCCATGGATCAGTTAACCAGTCAGTTAACCATATATGATTTATCTAATCATCAGGTTTTGCCCACACAGGTGATTGATTTAGATATGACCGAGCGTAAAAGTGCAGATACTTTAATTGAATTCATTGATCGCTGTATCAAGAAATCAACAATCGATAAAGAAAATTTATTGGGAATTGGTATTGGTATGCCGGGTTTTGTGAATGCAGATAAGGGAATAAACTATTCCTTTATGCAAATTGAAAACGATATAAGCCTGCAAGATTATCTCGCTAAAAAATTAAGTTTACCAGTTTATATAGATAACGATTCGAGCTTAATCGCCTTAGCTGAATTAAACTTTGGTGAAGCAAGAAATTTAAAAGATGTACTTGTAGTAAATATTGGCTGGGGTACAGGTTTGGGTATGATTATTAATGGCAAATTATACAGGGGTAGTAGTGGTTATGCGGGCGAATTTAGCCATATCCCTTTATCTAATTCAAATGCCTTATGCTCTTGTGGTAAGCGAGGTTGCCTTGAAGTTGAAACGTCACTTTTGGTGATGGTTCAAAAAGCAGAAGCGGCGGTAAAAAATGGAGAAGAAACGAGTTTGAAAGCCCTTTTTAATGACAAAAGTAAAAGCCATGTAGATCATTTTTTGAATGCAGTTGTAAAACAAGATCCTGTAGCCATTTCTATATTGGCTGATGCCGCATTTCAGATTGGTAAAGGATTAGCCACTTTAATCCATATTATGAATCCTGAACGGATTGTATTAAGTGGTCGTGGTGCAAAAGCAGGAAAAATGCTGCTCCCTCCCATACAACAGGCTATTAACGAATTTTGTATACCGAGAGTAGCTGAACAGACGGAAATTAAGTTATCTACATTAACCGACGAGGCCGAACTATTGGCAGCAGCTAGCTTGATGGTAGAAAATAGTTTATTTGAATAGTTTAACTTAATAATAAAGCAAATTAAATTTTAACTAATAGGAGAAATATATGAAGAAATAAAGAAAAGTTATTAAACCAAATAGTGAACCACCTTAACTAATCTAAACCTAAATAAATTATGAAAAAAATGTACTTAAAGTGCTTAAGTGTGTTGTTATTGAGTTTTTTAACAATTACCGCATTTGCACAAAAAACCATTACCGGTACGGTGGTGGAAGCATCTGGCCCACTGCCGGGCGTCAGTGTCTCCATTAAGGGCACAGCTAAAGTTACCCAGACAGATGCAGGCGGTAAATTCTCTATTTCTGCAGCAGATGGAAATATCCTTGTTTTCAGGTCTATTGGCTACACTTCAAAAGAAATTACAGTAGGAACATCTTCCGTTGTAAATGTTAAACTAGAGTCTTCTGCTAATAGTTTGGAGGAAGTTCAGGTTACTACAGCATTTGGAATTAAAAAGGAAAAAAGAGCGCTTGGCTACTCTACGCAGGAAGTATCCGGAAAAGATTTAACAATTGGCCAGGCGCCCACTATAGCACAGGGTTTAATGGGTAAAGTGGCTGGTTTACAGATTTCACAATCAGGAGGTGGGGTAGAAGGAGGTTCATCAAGGATTGTTGTCCGTGGAAATACCTCGTTAACAGGTGATAACAGGGCGCTTATTATTGTAGATGGTGTCGCCATAAATAATGATCCAGCCAATGTAAACGGCAATAACACTTCATCTGTTGCCGGTAATACAGGAGCCGATGTTTCCTCAAATAACGATTGGGGTACAGGTATGAACTTTATTAACCAGGATGATATAGAAAGCATTACGGTATTAAAAGGACCAGCTGCTGCGGCCTTATATGGTGCAAGGGGAGGTAATGGTGTTATTTTAATTACACGCAAAAAAGGGAGTAACCGCCCAGGACTTGGTATCGATTATAATTATTCTTACCGACATACAGATCCTTACGAAATACAAAATTTTCAAAATGAATATGGGCAAGGCGGTGTAGCTTCCATGTTAACTGCAGATAACAGTAAAATGTTCCCAATTAATGGTGCCGGACAAAGATATCAAATTGGTAATGGGAATACAGCACAGGGTGAATATTTAAGTAATTCTTTTGGTACGGTTCCTTATCCAAATGGAAAAGCAACAGATGCCTATTTCAGTTATCCCGGTAGTCAATCTTGGGGGCCCAGATTTGATAATCTACCCATATTGAATTATGATGGGGTTTTAAGGCCTTATTCGGCTCAGCCAGATAATTGGAAAGCATTTTTTCCTGATGGTTCTGTGGTAAGCCATAATGTAGCCATTTCTGGTGGCAATGACAATGCTACTGGGCGTATTTCCTATACCCGAAATGATACTAAAGCCAATATTTTAAATAGTAATATCCAATCGAACGTTTTTAACTTAGGCTCTACACTTAAGGTTTCTAAAAAAGTAAGTGCAGAAGTAACCGCAAGTTATGTAAACTTTACCCGTTTAAATGCCCCTACTGTTGGTTCGGGCTATTTAGGTGGAGTAATTTATTCCATGCCAAGAGATTATAATCCTTACGTAGATTTTGACAATACTTATGGTCCAAATAATTCGCGTAAAGATGTACTTACCCCAGGTAATTTCCCTGCGGGTTCACCAGCTTATCCTTACAGCGGAAGTTATTTAGCTAACCAGTATTGGAATATTAATAACAATAACACGCTTTTTAATCGTAATGGACTTACCGGGGGGATGAAGGTAATGGCTGATTTAACAGACTTCTTAAATGTAACCGCACAAGGAGGAGTAGATAATTCGAACGATGTAACTACTGTAAAAAATTATCCTACCGATGTTTTAGGGCAGGCAAACGGTGCTTATAAGTTGGCACAAGCCAAGAATCTGTCTACCAACCTACAAGCTTTCGCTCGTTTGCATAAAGACAATCTTTTTGGCAAAGAAATTAATGCAAGCTTAACCGCTGGAGTAGAAAGCTATTATCGTAATGATTATATTTCGAGTAACCGCACTGATGGAAGTTTAGTAAAACCATTTGTTTTTGCTTTAAATAATGGTTCAAACCCGGTTCCACAGCCAGAGGAAACAAAATACACCAAAAAGATAAATTCTGCATACAGTTTTTTAAACCTTTCTTACAAGAATTATTTGTTTTTAGAAGCTACAGCCCGTAACGACTGGTCGAGTACATTGGCAAATGGCTCAAACTCCTACTTTTACCCTGCAACTAATTTGAGTTATGTATTTACGGATGGAATTAAGGGGTTGCAGAATAGTTTGCCATGGTTAAGTTTCGGAAAGTTGAAACTCTCTTATGCAGAAACAGGATCAGATACCGACCCATACTCTATTTTTAATCTTTTGGATGTAACCACAAATAATGGGCAGCAGGCACAAAGTTTACCGGGCACATTAAAATTTGAAGGTGTAAAGCCACAAAAAAGCAGATCGTTCGAAGCTGGTATCAATTTAGGTCTATTTAAAAACAGATTAAATATAGATTTAACAGGTTACACCATGAAAAGCTTTAACCAGATTTTGGATAATCCATTGGCCTTATCATCGGGCTTTAACAATGTGAAAATTAATACAGGATCGTTGGGTAATACCGGTTTTGAGTTTATTATTAGTGGTTCTCCAATAAAAACGAAAGATTTTAGCTGGGATGTATCTATAAGTGGAGCGCATGCTAAAACTAAAGTATTGGAATTACAGGATGGCGTTGAAACCTTAACACTTGGAAACTTTTTTGGTGGCAGTGGTATTACCCAAAGGGTAAAAGTTGGTGATTATTACGGAACACTTTATGGAAAAGATTTTACCTATCTTAATGGCCAAAAAGTTGTAAAACGGGCTACTGGCACGGACGATTTGCCTTTGCAGTATACCGTTGATGGAAAAACTTATTACGCGGGTACGCAATGGGTATTAACGCAGGATGAAGTGCCAATTGGTAATTCTCAACCAATGTTAACCGGTGGTATTACAAACACCTTTAAGTATAAGGCTTTTTCATTATATGTATTGGCTGATGCTAAAATTGGAGGCGATACCTTTTTTGGTTCCTATGCTGCAGGTATGGGTAGTGGAAACTTAGTAGAGACCTTAAAAGAGCGTAATGGGGGAGGTTTACCTTTAGTGTATCCAGATGGAACCACGGCGAATACCGGAGTTAATTTTGGTGGAGTTTTTACAAATGGTACGCCTAACACGGATGTGGTAAACTATCAATGGTATTATCAAGGCACTTTCTCAGCCTGGAATCACCTTGGTGTACCACGTTCTGCATCGGTATTCAAAAATTCCTGGATGAAATTAAGGGAAGTAGCTTTAACTTATCAAGTGCCAGCTAAGTTTATCCAAAAAACCAAGGTTATCCAAAACTTATCACTTTCATTGGTTGGAAGAGACCTGTTTTACATCTTTACCACTATCCCTAAAGGTTTAAATCCTGAAGGTGTAAACAGCATTGGTAATATGCAGGGTATAGAATATGGATCTCTGCCAAAAACAAGATCATTTGGTTTTACTATCAGATCTTCATTTTAATCATTTAAAGCATTAATCACATGAAAATTCAACATAAAGTAATCCATAGTATACTTGGCCTCTCGCTTGTCATTGGTGTGGCATCGTGTAAAAAAGGTTTCGAAGAATTAAATAAGCCCTATAAAGATGCAACTGTTTCTACGGCAACACCTGCAGGCTTTTTTAATAATTTGGCAAAACGCGCAACAGAAGAAGATTATACGATCTATGCCGGTCTGTTTATGCCTATTACCAATCAGCAGGGTGTTCAGAATAAAAACTTGCCATACATTAATTATATCACTACTTTTTGGCGTAATTACTACCAGGATCTGGCCGATTATAAACAACTTTTAAAGCTTGTTAGTGCTGCCCCCAACCCAGGTATTTATAATGATGTAAAGTATATGGCAACTATCCTGATGAGCCAAAAAACTTTATCGATGTTAGATCGCTATGGAGATATACCATATAGCCAGGCTGCTGTTGCTACCGAAGGCTCAGCAAACTATAAGCCAAAGTATGATAAAGAAGAAAGTATTTATAATAGTGTACTAGATGATCTAAAAGCTGCTGTTGAAGGTGTTGGTGGACAGAACCAAAGCTCAATAGGGACCTATGAATCTTTTTTGGCCAACGATTTTGTTGCTTGGAAAAAATTTGGAAACGCTTTAAGATTGCGTTACGCTGTTCGTTTAAGTAAAACCAATCTGCAAACCAAGGCGAAGGCCATCATTGCAGAAATTCTGGGTAATTCATCTACCTACCCATTACCTAACGATCAAGATCTTACAGCTTTATACAAAAGTAATTTCGGCAGTTTTCCTTTAGTGGTTATCCCAAATTCTCCAGATTATGGTGATCGCTATTGGTATGCATTCCGCGAACTCTCTGTTTCAAACATTAGGATGAGTTCAAATGTATTCGCTAAAATGTCATCAACCAATGCTGATGATGGTTCCGGATTTTTTGATCCGCGTTATAAAGTCTGGTTTATGCCAAATAATGCCGGTAAGTGGGTGCCTCAACCACAAAATGGATCTGTACAAGATGGCGGTACACCTTATCCTAATGAATCAACCAATAGTCCAAAAGCACCGGGTACCGATCCTGGTAATAAATTTGCTGCATTTAATTATTATCTCGTGCGTGATTTTCAGAGTTTCCCTTATGTAATTATTTCAGAAGCAGATGTACATTTCTTAAAGGCCGAAATTTATAACCAAGGTATAGGCGTTGGTGCTGATCAGGCTTTGGCCGAAACAGAATATAATGAAGGGATGAAAGCCTCTGTTAACTTTTGGTATACTACAGTTAATAGCAATACCACCGCAATATGGCCTGCTGCTGCTAAACCTGGTCCAATTACCCAGGCACAGATAGATATTTTTACCAGTAATCCTGCTGTTAAGTTTACAACTGGTGATGTAGCCGGAAATTATCAGAAAATAATTACTCAGTCGTGGTTGGCAAGCATGTTTAATGCAGTAGAAACTTGGTGTACAGTCAGACGTACCGGGGTGACACCTAAAGATGGCACTTATACCCCTGTTACTTATAATAGGTTGCCTTATCCTGACGATGAGAAAACCAACAACCTTTCTAATTTGAATGCGATTGGTGGTAATGTAGACGCTAATGTTCAAGTTGCTAAAAAGGTGTATTGGATGCCATAATCCTAAATCAAATTTATTCATTTCCCGGCCAGCATTTGGTCGGGATTTTATACCCTGATAATGAAGATAAAAATTTACTTTCTTTTCTGTTTAATACTGTTTGTACATCGTTCTTCTGCCCAGCAGAACGACATTATGCCTCAATCAGAGATTTACGAATGGCCAAAAGATGACGCTGTTAAACAAAAACTCGATACTTGGCAGGATAAAAAATTTGGAATGATCATTCACTGGGGCTTATATGCGGTACCCGGAATTATCGAATCCTGGTCCATCTGCTCTGAAGACTGGATCGAGAGGGATAGTACCATCAAATACGAAGATTATAAAAAATGGTATTGGGGGCAGAGCGAAAAGTTTAACCCTACAAAGTTCAACCCCGAACAATGGGCAAAAGCAGGTAAAGATGCAGGCATGAAATACCTGGTGTTTACCACGAAACACCACGATGGTTTTGCGATGTTTGATACCAAACAATCTGATTTCAGCATTGCAAAAGGTCCGTTTGCCAACAACCCTAGAAAAGATGTTGCTAAATATGTATTCGATGCATTCCGCAAAGAAAACTTTATGATCGGTGCTTATTTTTCTAAACCTGATTGGCATTCGCAATACTATTGGTGGGACAAATATGCCACTGCAGATAGAAATAACAATTACGACATCAGAATGAATCCGTGGCGTTGGAATAAGTTTAAAAGCTATACCCAGAACCAGATTGGCGAGCTAATGAAAAATTACGGAAGCATTGATATTTTATGGCTAGATGGGGGGTGGGTAAGGCCTTTGGCGTCGGTTAATGAAGAAGTCCGCTCATGGGGTGCTCCAATTCCGGAGTGGAGCCAGGATATTGATATGCCTAAAATTGCAGCTGATGCCAGAAAAGCACAACCTGGTTTAATTGTGGTGGATAGAACGGTACATGGCCAGTATGAAAACTACCAGACTCCTGAGCAGAAAATCCCTGAAAAGCAATTGGATTACCCATGGGAAAGCTGCATGACTTTAGGCGGAGCCTGGGGTTTCGTACCCAACGATCAATATAAATCAGCAGGTGAAGTGGTGCATAAACTGGTAGAAATTGTTGCCAAAGGCGGGAGTTTGCTTTTAGGTGTTGGTCCAAAAGCAGATGGAATGCTGCCTGACGATGTGATTAAAAAATTAGAAGAAATTGGGCAGTGGACTTCAAAAAATGGTACAGCTATTTACGGAACACGGATTACCAAAAACTACCATGATGGGCAAAATTGGTTTACCCAAAGTAAAGATGGTAAAACCATTTATGGAATCAGTTTGCTGGATGGTAACGCGCCTAAAGAAATTTCCTGGCAGGGAAGCATCCCCAAAAAAGGGACTTCTATTATCCTGTTAAGTAATAAGCAAAAAGTAAAATGGAAGCTGATAGATGGCAAAGTACATTTTGATTTTCCAAAAACCGAGGAGAAAATTGCCTTGACTTTTTCTTTTACACCCGAAACCAATTAGTAATGCTAAAACAGAGAAGATACCTATGCTTATTGCCCGCATTGTTTTTATGCAGCAGCCTTTTTGCTCAGGTTAAAAAAGAACAAACCTTGCCTTATAAAAATCCAAAATTAAGTATCGGTTTAAGGGTAAAAGACCTGATTTCGAGAATGACTCCGGAAGAAAAATTCTGGCAGTTGTTCATGATTCCGGGTGATGTAACCGAACAAAATAAAAACCAGTTTAAGCATGGGATTTTTGGTTTGCAGGTAAGTGCTGCTGCACAGGGAAGTGGCAATGCACAACAGATGTTAACCTACAATACCTCTGAAGACGGACTTTCTCTGGCTAAAAAGGTTAATAAGATTCAAAAATACTTCATTGAAGAAACCCGTTTGGGCATTCCAATCATTCCATTTGATGAAGCTTTACATGGTTTGGTTAGGCAAGGGGCAACGGCCTTTCCACAATCAATTGGTTTAGCGGCAAGTTTTGACACTGCTTTGGTAGCCAAAATCGGTACAGCTATTGCCAGTGAAGCAAAGGCACGTGGTTTAAGAGATCTTCTGGCGCCGGTAATTAATATGGCTACTGACGTAAGATGGGGCAGGGTAGAAGAAACCTATGGAGAAGATCCTTATCTAACAACCGTTCTGGGCCATGCTTTCATGAATGCTATAGAAAGACAGAATATTATTGTTACGCCAAAGCATTTTATTGCCAATGTGGGCGATGGTGGGCGCGATAGTTATCCTATAGAAGCGGACAGACATTTTCTGGAAGAAATCCACTTCCCTGCATTTAAAGATGGCGTTAAAAATGTAGGCATCCGTTCATTAATGACTTCCTACAACAGTGTTTTTGGTACTCCGGCAACCTCCAATAAATGGCTGCTTACCTCTAAACTAAAAACAGAATGGGGCTTTAAGGGCTTCGTGATTTCTGATGCAGGCGCAGTTGGAGGAGCCAATGTATTACATTTTACGGCTAAAGATTATAAAGATGCAACGGCACAATCAATTAATGCTGGCCTCGATGTCATCTTCCAGGTAGATTATAACCATTATAAACTTTTTCTCCCAGCATTTTTGGATGGCAGTATTCCCAAATCGAGAATAGATGATGCATTGGGAAGGGTTTTAAGGGCGAAATTTGAGTTAGGTTTGTTTGAGCATCCTTATGTAGATGAAAGTATTGCTGAAAAGATGTTAAGCGATCAAAGTAATCATCATCTGGCAAAAGAGGCTGCTTTAAAATCTTTTGTGCTGCTAAAAAATGAAAACAATACGCTTCCGTTAAAAAGTGCAAAGCATATTTTACTTCTCGGGGAAGATGCTGTTGAAGCCAGGTTAGGCGGCTACAGCGGTACTGGAAACAATAAGCTAAATATGTGGGATGGACTAAAAAATGCAGTATCAAATGACATTAAGGTCAATTACTTAAAAGGCAGTAGTCGTGAGCCGCAAGTTTATATTCCAATTGACAGCCAATTTCTTTCTGCCGATCAAAAAGCAGGATTAAAAGGAAGCTATTACAAAGGGCTTCACTTCTCCGGAAAACCTGTTAAAGAAGTAAATGATCAGGTTGTTAATTTCAGCTGGACATTATACCCACCAGATGAGCAGCTCCAACTGGACGATTATTCTGTAAGGTGGGATGGTAAAATTAAAGTACCGCAGAATGAAGATGTTAATATCGGATTGGAAGGTAACGATGGTTACCGATTATACCTTGACAACCAATTACTGATCGATAACTGGGACAAAAAGTCATTCAATACCAGGACAATTCCCTTTCATTTTGAAAAAAATAAGGAGTATGCAATTAGGGTTGAATTTTTTGAACCCAAAGGTAATGGTAAGATCAAACTGATCTGGGACTATAATATCAGGAAATCAAGCGAAATAGCTGATGCAGTGGCTGCGGCAAAGAATAATGATGCCATTGTATTTGTTGCAGGTATAAAAGAAGGAGAATTTTTGGATCGGGCAATGTTAAAGCTGCCCGGCAACCAGGAGTTGTTACTGGAAGAACTCGTAAAAACCGGGAAGCCTATTGTTGTGGTATTAACCGGCGGAAGTGCCATTAATATGCAACCCTGGTTAAATAAAGTAAGCGCGGTTTTAAACGTATGGTACCCTGGTGAAGCAGGGGGAGCTGCCGTTGCCGATGTATTGCTCGGAAAAGCAAATCCATCAGGTAAACTTCCAATTACTTATCCGATTGATGAATCGCAGCTACCCTTGGTTTACAACCACAAACCTACCGGAAGAGGCGATGATTATAACAACTTAAGCGGTGAGCCACTTTTTCCATTTGGATATGGATTAAGTTATACCAACTTTTCTTACCAAAATTTGAAGTTTAGCCGTAAAAGCATCGCTAAAAATGAAACAGTTATGGTAAATTTCGAACTTAAAAATACTGGCAATTACGATGGTGAAGAAGTGGTGCAGCTGTATATGAGACCTTTGTTAAGCAAATTGGCCCAACCTGTCCTTGCACTGAGGGCTTTCCAGCGGATACATTTAAAGGTTGGTGAAACAAAGCTCATTTCATTTAAACTGAATAAGGAAGTGTTGCAAACACTTGATATCAATAATGTATGGGAAGTAATGCCGGGAGAATATAGAATCATGATAGGATCATCAAGCAAGGCTCTTTATTTAAAAGATAACTTAACGGTTAAGCTCTAAAAATATCTCCTATGGTTGGGTATAATCCATATCAAGTAATTTTGCCGCAGATCCTGGTTAAATCTGCGGCTTTTCAAAGGTTAATCTAATCCATAGTTCTTTAATGCAATGGATACAAAACCATTTTGTACAGACATGTTAAGATTAGAAAAAGTAATTGTTTTATCGCTGGCATTAATAACACCATTAACTGTAGAGCCGTTAGCACTTGCTGTGGCAGACACCGGTATATATCCTGAACTTATTTTTACCACCAGCGTCGAACTTGGATTATAACTGTTAATGTTATAAACATAGGTTGAAGTAGTATTTACTGGTGGAGTAGAAATTGTTGCTGCAATATGAGTTCCATTTAATATTAATCCATAATAAGTTGGTGTATTACTCATGGTCGTAACCCTGAAGGAGTAAGTATATGTAGGATAACCATATAAATAGTTTAAGGCAACGATATCATTTGTATTAAAAGAACGATCTACACCGCTATTGCAGGCAAGCATAAGTGAATTGGGCTCGGCAGAAGCAGGAGTTCCAGGTATTTGAATTGCCCCCGGAAAGTTTTGAATATCAGCACTATTATAGCTATTACCTTCATCCCAGCTTACTGGACAGCTATAACCCCGGTCGTAATAGTCAGTATGTCTTAGACCTATACAGTGACCTATTTCATGCTGAATTACAGAGGTGATATAGCCTACATCTGGATTTGTACCGAATGCAGCAGGATTTGTATTTAATCCAATTTGATTAAAAGGATTTCCTGAAAAAGGAAAACCACCATAGCCTAATAGGGTGCCATTAGGAGTTGGACCTTGATTAAAGCCAGTGATATCAATATTCCCGTTGCTGCTAACCAATTGAAAATTGATTTTCAGGTTTAACGAGTTGTACCTTCCAACAGCATTACTTGCTGCTGTTGAATAAACAGCAGGTAAATTTGAAACAGAAATTGTTATTGTACGGGGTAAGTTTTGAACAAGATTATTGGTTTGGTACTGTTCTGATTTAGCAATGATTAAGTTTGAAGAGTTTGTGGCCTTACCTAGAGAAGATTTTGGCAGAAAAATATCTCCTTCCACAATATATCCATCTTTCATAATTGTTATGCCATTGGTATTAAATCCCATTTCTTTAATAGTAGCTAATACAGATTCAGGTATTTCACTGTGTTGTTGGGTTTCTGTATTTTGTTTTTTAGCACATGAATAAATCATGAAAATAAATAAAACTGCAAAGAGCGAATAAAGATTTTTTTTGATCATAGTTTGAATTTAGCTTGTAGATTTATAATTAGATTATTTGAAATCTAATATACATGAATGTACTAATATATGATATTAAATATAAAATTATATAGGTAGAATAAGTATTATTTAATAGATGATATATGTGTTTAATATAGGATAGGACAATCTTATCAGAAATTAATTAAATGATTTGATCATGTATCTGCTGTCTGTAAAGTTAAGCTTAGGTCTCTACTGATGACCAATAAGATTGAGTTTTCGAAAATCAATAATCACGAAGCCGAGGCTAAGATTTTTTTCTATTGCTTAATCCGTAGAGCCTTTGGGAGCGCTAAGAACAGATTATCGTATTCGTCCTCCTGAATTATTTCAGGATCTTGAAACAAGGGAAACTTATGAATAATCGTAATGCAAACGCTTTAAGATTCCCGCCTGCGCGAGAATGACGGCCGGACTGATAGATTCTTTCTAATGGTAGCGGACTTGAAGGATATTTAGAATTTCTCACCCAACTTTGCGATCTTCGCGCTTTGCTTCTCAGCACCCTTTGCGGTTAAATAAAAACGAATTACTTCAGTTCTGCTATTCCCAGTTTCACAGCAAGTTCATTCAGGTCTTTTACCACAACATCGATTAATGGAATACCACTGATTTTCCTTTCCTGCTCAAATTCGTGTTCAGGTTCGCCGGGAATGATTACCTTTTTATCAGGATCTATTGTTTTTGCGCTTTTAAAGCGTTCTACCCAATTATCTAAATGATTTTTGAAGTCTGCAGCGGGTCTGAAGCCGTCTACACGCATAGCGCCTAAAAAGTGGCCAAGTCCTTCGCCAACCGGATTGGACGATGGCTCTAAGAAAGCTACAAATGGAGGTACCCATGGTCCGTAATTGGCGCCAGATAATACTGCCGATAAAATATCAACCGTTGCGCTCAAACCATAACCCTTATGGCTGCCATGGTCTTTATCACTCCCTAAAGGAAGAAGCGAGCCACCGTTTTTTAGTTCATTAGGATCGGCAGAGTTTTCGCCATTTTTATCCTGAACCCAGCCATCGGGAATACTTTTATTTGCCCTTTGCGCAATTTCTAACTTTCCATTAGCAGCAGCTGCGGTGGCCATATCCACAATTACGGGTGGGTATTTTCCCGCTGGAAAGGCGTAACACATTGGGTTAGTGCCTAATAATCTTTCATTTGCATAGGTTGGTGCAACCAGCGGACTCGCATTGGTCATACTGATGCCGATCATATCCTTTTCAACCGCAATCAAAGCATGATAACCGGCAATTCCAAAATGATTGGAATTTTTAACTGAAACCCATCCGCTACCATATTTTTCTGCTTTTTCGATTGCAATCTTCATTGCGAAAGGTGCAACTACTAAACCTAAACCTGCATCGCCATCTACAGTGGCAGTAGTAGGTGTTTCATGTACGATTTTGATGTCGGGCTTAGCATTGATTCTTTTCTTTTCCCAAAGACGTACATAGCCACTTAAACGGGCAACGCCATGCGAGTCGATCCCCCGTAAATCTGATCGGATTAATACATCGGTTGCTAAACCGGCATGCTCATCAGAACAGCCCATTTTTTTAAAAACGTTGTAGGTGAAGGTTCTAAGGTTGGTTTCAGTAAAGGTGATGAAGTTCATTTTGTTAGTATCAAGTAGTAAGTATCGAGATTGGCGCTTTGAGGTATCGGCTTCCGACTCCGGACTTCGGACTAATATTACGGCAATAAAACAGTAAAATCGCCACCCAGTGGTTCGAAGTTTTCTATGCAGGATGAAAGAAAATCTTCTCCATAATTTACATACATGGGCGCAATATTCAAGATTCTTTCTTGCAATGTTCCATTGGGGAAAAGTCTTTTCTTTACATTATCAATCTGTAGCAATGCCGTTTCATGCTTTCTTTTCTCTGCCCTGAATAGTTTCTTTTCCAGGTTAGCTAACAAATGGTTGGTTCTTTGCTTCGCCGTATCGGCAGAAACAGAAAGTGTTTTATCAATTTTATAGGCATTGAGCTTAATCTGATCGAAAATACTGTTGATGGCTCTTGTTTCATCAGCTAAACTCAATTCTGCGGTTGTATTCCGTTTGACCCAAATGTTTTTTAATTCTTCAACCGGCAGGAAAATGTCTTCTAAAGAAAAGCCTAAATGGTATAAATTCTGAGCACTGCGTTGATCTATCAATAAAGCTGAATTACGCAATAGTAAAACCGGAAAATCGACCTTGTAGAAATCGAAATTTGCTTTCAGTTGCATCCAGTAAGCTACCTCGGCGCCACCACCTATATAAGCGATATTAGGTAAAATAACCTCCTGGTACATGGGACGCATCACTACATTCGGACTAAAACGTTCAGGATGTGATTCGATTTCAGCTTTTAGTGTTTCTTCTGTAAAACTGATATCTGTGTGGTTTACGATATATTTTCCTTTTTCAAAGATCAAACGCTCACGCAAATTATCAATTAAATAAAAGAAATTAATGTCGCGCCCGTTTACCTGGGTTTTATAGCCTAAATCCTCCAGGTTTTTTGAGCTGTTTTCTATGTTTTTAGCACTGTTATGCTGAATAATATCTTCAGTAATGATATTAGCAAATTGTTTTTTTAATAATTCATCATCTGCATTCACGATCACCAGTCCATATTTCTCGAATAAGTTGTTGACCAAAAACCTGGTGGCATCGGCCAAATTATCGTGTTGCAAATAGGCCTGTTCGACCAATTTGGCAATCCGTTTTCCGTTTTTAGAAATACCCAGGTAGCCTTTGTAGGCCGTTACTGCAGCAGCAACGGTTTTGGTGCTTAATCTTCCGGTGGCACCGTTGGTTTGCTGTATCCAGCTGATGTTTTTCTCATCAACACTTACATGGTTAATTTCATCGAAATCATGATCCTCAGTAGCCATCCAATAAACCGGAACAAAATTCTTTTCAGGATGTGCCATTTTTAGCTCAATGGCTAAATTAATAGTGGTTACAATTTTATAGATGAAATAAAGTGGTCCGGTAAACAAGTTTAACTGGTGACCGGTAGTTACAGTGAAAGTATTGTCGAGGGCTAAAAGTTCGATATTTTTCGTAACCGATTTATTAGGCTGTAAATGCCGGTATTGATCTTGCAAAACCTGCACTAAGGTAGTCCGGTCTCCGGGGAAATTTCTATGCTTAATTGCGCTGGCTAAACCGGCCATGTCGGGGCGGTAACTGTAAAAAGCTTTAAGCTGTTCTTCATCGTTAATATAATCTAAAACCAGTTTTGAAAATGATCCGGTTTCCTGATAAGAGATATATTTTGCCTGCATGATTTGCGAAAGTAATGCAATTTAAGGATAATCTTAAAGTCGCGCCACTATTTTACAATTGTTAAATAATTTTTTGCCACGGAAGCGTGGAAATCACATATGCTCATCCTCCTGACTTAGTTTTATAAAAACATATAAATTTTGATGACTGGTTTTTTGTGGGTTCGTCATTTCGACCGGAGTGGAGAAATATTTTAAATTTCAATTTTTATCGTAAATGATTCAAAGATCTCTCCATTCCATTGCACTCCAGTAGACACGAAGACTTTTCTGTTGGAATCTGTGTTTAGTATCGGAGCCGAAGGATTTTTAAACGGAACATAATTAGAGGTTGCTTTCAATGGCGCCGACTTTTTCACGGTACAGATCAATCGGGCTATCTAAAAGTACAGCAATTACAGTTAATTCAGGATCTAATTTGTCTTTAGGCACTGGAATGTAAACAATACCCGGTATTTTGCTCCAATACAGTTTGTTATAAATTTCGTGCGGAAGCATGGTGCCTTCACCTACAATCCTGATCCTGCTGATGTTATTTTTTAAACCTTTAATGGCAATTGGCCCGGTTGGCGTGCCTTCTACAAATAAATAAAGCGTTTGTTTATCTGCAGAAAGTGCGGTATTGCCCTGATAGTGACCTGCCAGAATTCCACCCGTTGTTTTGTATAGTGCTTCCGCATTTTTAATTACCCAGTTGTTCACTGTTTGATCCAAAGGTTTAATGTTCGCGTTGAAATTCATTCCATCGGCTGCTAAATTGGTGTCATTAAAAATATTGATGCCCTTATCTAAGGTTTTAGCTAACTTTTTCAGCTTGTAAGATGCAGAATTCAATTTCTTATTTGCCGTAAATAAATCTTTTAATGAAATAGCTTCATTTTTGGCTTCAATAAGGCTGACAGGCTCGTTAAAACTCACTTTTATTACAGTAACGTCTTGATCAAAATCAGTTAACGGAATATTAAATATATAGTCTGAGGCACTAATGTTGGCAAATTTTACCTCACCACCACCAACTAGCTGCATGTTTTTTACTTTTGATTTTATACCCGATAGCAAAATGCCTTCATCTGTTTTATAATCGAGGTAAAGGAATAGGGTTTTTCTATCTTTCGAAACTGCAGTTTTTCCATTGAAATGTTTTTCAGAGATACCTGCTTGCGTTTCGTAAATGGCCTCACTGTGTTTTTTGGTCCAGCAGCCTAAATCCTTTAAAATTTTAACCTGCTCTGGCGCAATAGTTCCATCCGCTTTTGGTCCAATATCAAGCAATAAGTTACCGCCCATACTGATACAATCAACCAATGTACGGATAATCATGTTGGATGATTTATAGTGATTGTCATAAGGCTGATAGCCCCACGAATCGTTCATGGTGTAACAAAGTTCCCATTCAGGCGAGCTTGGTTTTACCACCGGAACACCTTGTTCGGGTGTATCATAATCTCCATGGCCATTTAACCGGGAGTTGATGATGATATTCTGATTTACCCTGCGTAAGTCCGATAATATATTTTTGGCCTGCCATTCTTCTCCACTATGCTCCCAATCGCCATCAAACCATACCAGGTCAGGATTATATTTGGTCGAAAGTTCATTCAACTGCCCTTGGAAATAGTTTTGAAATTTTTTAAAGCGCGCGGGATTCTGTTTATAATCGTAACGTTTCCTGTCGCGGGTAAAACCATCATAATCCGGATAACTCCAATCAGGTAATGAGAAATACAAGCCTGTTTTTAATCCTGTTTTTTTAAGTTCAGTTACAAATGGGGTGATTAAATCTTTTTTTGCTGCGCTGCTTATTACTGTTGTGGTTGCATTCGGAATTTTACTATCCCAAAGGGCCACACCATCATGGTGTTTGGTGGTAATTACCGCATATTTAGCACCGCTTTCTTTGATTAAGTTTACCCATTCTTCTGGTTTGTATTTTGCAGCGGTAAAACCATCAAGCTGTTTCATGTAAGCATCATGATTGATGTAGTTGTTAAAAAATGACCAAGATTCGGAAATACCGTTAACCGAATAAATACCCCAATGGATGAAAATGCCCAGTTTGGCATCGGCAAACCATTGCATTTTTTGATCAGAAACCTTTTGTTGGGCAGAAAGCCTGCTGTTTATGAATAGTGCAAATAAAATGATGAAAAACTTTAAATAACGCATGATCTTATTAGTATATATAAACGTTAAATATAATATTTCGAAAGCGATTTGGTTAGGAAAATATGCGCGTTTGTATCATTTAAGTATGTCAGATAGAAATATCTGACACCGCTGTTGTACTCATTGATGCTGTGAAATTTGTAAATTATACTTAGATTTCGTGTCAAATGTCAATATCCTGCATTACTAGAATAAAACAGACTCACACCTTGGAAAAAGTAACTTTATTTTATCTGGAAAAACCTGACATCAAAATATCGATGGAATTGTATTTTAATGATAATGACCATTTGTACTTTGATGGATACGATATTGGAAAATCGGTAAAAGAGATATGGGGAGATTCTGATTATGAGTATTGCTATTCCATTGAATTGAAAGAAGTAGCTAAATTTTACCAAATATTCAATTTAGAGCAGGGTGACAGATCTGGTTTACTACAAGCTTTGAAGCTTCAATTTAGTGGAAATAAAGCTTATTCATTATTTGGTGAATTCATGGATGCTGAGAATATTAAGTATGATCGTTTTTCTTGGGCCTGACGGTAGTTGAAAATTTTAAATTGCATAAAAAAACCGGCCTCGAATAAACAAGACCGGTTTGTAAAATATTGTTTTTTTAATTTACCATTTTTTTCTGCGCTCGCCGCTTCCACCTTCACGGTTTCCGCCTTCTCTGCGTGGGCCTCCGGTGTTACCACCTTTGTCATCACGGCTACGACCAGAGAAATCCCTGAAACCGCCACCGCTGTTTCCGCCTTCGCGTCTTCCGCTGCCACCGCCAGATCTTCTCTCACCTCCGCCACGGTAACCACCGCCACCGCCGCTTCTGCGTTCTCCGCCGAAACCACCGCTACGTCTTTCACCGCCACCGCGTCTTTCGCCAGCACCTTCACCACGACCACCGTCTCCGCTTTTCTCAATACGAACCTGACGTCCATTGAATTCAACGGATTTAAAGCCTTCGAAAACTTTGTCAGCTACAGCGTCTTCTACTTCAAAGAAAGAGAAAACACCTTTTAAATCGATTTTACCAACGCTTTTACCGCCAATTTTACCGTTGTTACAGATAAATGATAACATATCGCCGCGGGTAAACTCATCTACAGAACCTAAGTTGATGAACAAACGGGTGTAACCTTCGCTACCACGTCCGCGTCTTTCACCACGCTCACCTCTTTCACCACGATCATCACCAACAGCAGCATTTAAATCAGGAGCTTTAGAGTAGTAATCCAGGAAACGGTTAAATTCTAATGAAGCAAAACGTTTAATTACATCTTCCTTAGATAAATCTTTGAATTCATCCATGATACGAGGAATGTACTGATCAATTTGCTCTACATTAACTTCTACGTTATGTACTTTATGTACCAAAGAGAATAATTGTTTTTCACAAACGTCAAATCCTGTAGGAAGCTCAGCTTTGGTGAATTGTTTACCAATAATGCGCTCTAACTGACGGATTTTTCCTAATTCTTTAGAGTTGATGATACAGATAGAGATACCGGTTTTACCTGCACGGCCAGTACGACCAGAACGGTGGGTATAACTTTCGATTTCGTCAGGTAAAGAATAGTTGATTACGTGTGTTACATTGTTTACATCGATACCACGGGCAGCAACATCAGTAGCAATTAACAATTGCATGTTGCGCTCACGGAAACGTTGCATTACTTTATCACGTTGTTGTTGCGATAAATCGCCGTGTAAAGCATCAGCATTGTAACCATCTTTAATTAAATGCTCGGCAACATCTTGTGTATCCAATTTGGTTTTACAAAATACTACAGCAAAAATTTCAGGGTTAAAATCTACAATACGTTTTAAGGCAGCGTACTTATCACGTGCACGAACAATATAATATTCATGTTCGATGTTTACGTTACCTGTATTTTTTGTGCCCATAGTTAATTCTACAGGGTTATCCATATAGTTTTTAGCTATACGGCGAACTTCTGCAGGCATGGTAGCCGAGAATAACCAGGTTTTTTTGTCATCAGGAGTAGTTGATAAAATGTCGTTAATGTCGTCCTGGAAACCCATGTTCAACATCTCGTCAGCTTCATCAAGCACAACATATTTAACGTTTGAAAAATCAATTGCCTTACGGCCAATGATATCCAGCATACGGCCGGGCGTGGCCACTACGATCTGAATTCCCTGACGGATTTCGCGTAGTTGTTGCATAATGTTCGCGCCACCGTAAACGGCAACAACGTGGGCATTAGCAATGTTTTTAGAAAAGTTTTTAAGGTCGTTAGCGATTTGCAAGCATAACTCACGGGTAGGGCATAAAATCAATGCCTGTGGTTTGTTAACTTTAAAATCGATTAGTTCTAACAGCGGCAAACCAAATGCGGCTGTTTTTCCTGTTCCTGTTTGGGCCAAACCAACAAAATCATTAGTGCCTTCTAACAGTACAGGAATACTTTGCTCCTGAATAGGTGTTGGAGTTTCAAATCCAAGATCCTTTACGGCATTAACGACGTCATCACTTATCCCCAATAATTGAAATGGGTTTGTCATTCGTCTTTTTATTTTTAATTGAGCCGCAAAGGTAAGGTTAATAATCCGTATTTCACAGATAATCAAGTAAATAGTTTTTTAAGGCTAAATATTTGAAAATAAGGAAGTAAGGGGTGATGTGAAATGGATGATGGAAAATGAGGAATGAAGCAGGTTTAGATTGAGGACGTGATTGTGATAAGGATGTGTGTTTTTTACCTGGAAAGCAGTTGAAGTGGGCTTAGGTTGCATCAGTCCCGTTTTCCGTTTCAATCTTTCAAACCTTTCAAGTTTTAAAAGGATTATCACTCCAACCGGGTTTAGGTGGCGGGCTTAATGCAATTATTTACGTGTATTTTTAAATAACCACTTCGGTAACTCATAGGTTAATAGTTCTGGAGCAAATATATCGTTGTGGGCAAGATTGTCGAATTCCCAAAACCTGGTTTTGTTTTGATAGCTTACCTCTTTAAAGAATTGCTTGTCGCTGTTGAAGGGGTTTTCACTGTCTATATTGCCATGGATCAGCCAGATTGGAATGTTTGCGAGTCGATTTACCTGGTTAAATTGAGGTATGCCCGAAATACTGATTCCTGCGGCGAATACATCTGGTTTTAATGCTAAAGCATTGATCACTGAAGAAGCCCCCATTGAAAAGCCAATGAGGTAAATTCTTTTCTCATCAATGTTTAAAGTGCTTTTTAAACTATCAATCAGTTGTAATGCCGTTGTTAGGCAAGGCTGTGGTACTGAAGTTAATGCATTTCTGTTTCGATCTAAAACATAATTCGACGAACGTGAAGGAAACTGGGGTGCTAAAATAAAAGCAGGGTATTTCGCCTGTATTTCATCGGTTGCAAATAGTTTTGCCAAAATACCTAACTGACTGGTATTATCGGTTCCAACCGCATTCGATCCATGAAACACGATCACTAATGGAAGTTTGCTTTTAGCGTGATTAGGTTTTAATAATCGGTATACAATTGCGGTATCGGCTGTGCCTTTGAATGATGCTTTCGTAAAACCATCGGTATTTAAGCCTTTGATCTCTGCTATTCTCTGTTTAAGGTAAATAGAATCAACACTTTTATCGATTTTGGTTTTTCCGAAAGTGTTGATACGCTTACTGCAGGATAAGATTCCGCAAAGCAAAAATACAGCAAAAATATAAGGGACATTGTTTAATTTCATCCGGGTAGAGCGGTAATTTTCTGCTGAAATTAAAGAATTATCGCAACCTTTCAGCCGAACGGATTAATCTTTCGTCTTTATTGATACCGAAAATACCCAACACAACAAATAAAATAGCCAATGCGGGCAAATAAGCACCGAAGCCAAAACTTGCACCCTCAATACCGCCGGGTAACTTTTGAGCATAAATACTGCACCAAAAAGCAAAACCACCGATTAATATGATCGAAACGATGGCAAAGCGTTTTTGGAAACTTCTCTTTTTATAATTGAAAATATTGATAAAACAAATAAGTGCAACAGCAATATTGGTAATGAGTAAGGGTAGATGAAATGCCACTGTGAATCCACTTCCAGATTTTCCGATTAATGTTTGATGTAGTCCCGTTGTATATATTGCAACTTCTGTTTCATTGCCTACTTTAGTTGCGATAGGTAAAAACAACATTAAAATTAAGGTTAAAGCCGCTAAAAAAAACCAGATCGATTGTATTCTTTGTATCATGAATGTAAAATGTATAGCAACAAATCTAGCCTTTTTTGAGAAAAGAAAGAAAGATTAAAGTTCCGAATAGGAACAGGGATTCATAAGACGCATTAATTGATGTCTATGATGGAAGTTTGCTCCAAACTCCCACCTTAGCGCTTTGCCCTTTGCCTGCTAAACTGTACTTTTGCATCACTTTGAGTAAAAAAAGGTATTTCATCCAATTGGCTTATGATGGCAGCTTGTACCACGGCTGGCAAATTCAACCTAATGCAATCACCGTTCAGGAATTGTTAGATAAGGCGATGTCTGTTTTTTTTAGGCAACCAATCGAAACATTGGGCTGTGGAAGAACGGATGCTGGCGTGCATGCCACAGATTTTTATGCCCATTTTGATGTTGAAAATGTAGAAGAGCTTAAGGTCTTGAATGCCATTACAGGAATCAATGCCATGTTACCTTATCAAATTGCAGCAAAACAGATTATACCCGTACATGATGATGCCCATGCCCGCTTTGATGCAACTGCCCGTGCTTATAAATATTACATTCACTTCGAAAAAAATCCTTTCAAGCTTAACAGATCATGGTTGGTTAAAGATAAATTGGATGTAGAAGTGATGAACGATGCAGCGGCATTATTATTAAATTATACCGATTTTTCGTGTTTTAGTAAGTCGAACACACAAACTTTTACCAATAACTGTAAAATAACCAAAGCCGTTTTCGAACAAACGGAAGATGGACTGGTTTTTACCATTCAGGCCGACCGTTTTTTACGCAACATGGTGAGAGCCATTATGGGTACTTTGGTACAGATCGGTAAAAAAGAAATAAATTTAACGGATTTTAAAGCAATTATAGAAAGTAAAAACCGCAGCAATGCTGGTCAATCGGTACCTGCTTGTGGCTTGTACTTAGTGAAGATAGAATATCCTTATATAAGGTAGAAGGGATTAAGGTGGAAGGTACAGCGACCACCATAGAAAAAGTGAAATTACAACAAAAAAGATAGTATAATTTAAATTTTAAGACGGTGTAAGGTCTTATACCCTAAACCTTACACCCTAAACCCTAAAAATGGCAGTTACAGGCGACGTATACAACACCGGATTACTGAAACGTATTTTTCAATACGTAAAGCCTTACCGTACCGTGTTTGTGTGGTCGGTTATTTTAACCATTATGCTCGCGGCTATTTCTCCGGTACGTCCGTTTTTAATTAAGTATACGCTTGATCATTATATTTTAACAGGCAATTATTCTGGCCTGGTGAATATGACAATGCTCATGATCTTTATGTTGATTTTACAGACTTTGATCCAATATAATCATACGCTTTTAACCAATACATTAGGTCAATCGGTTATCCGCGATCTGCGGATCAATGTTTTTAACCATATTACGAAACTCCGCCTAAAATTTTTCGATAAAACACCCATTGGCCAGTTAATCACCAGGACAGTTTCAGATTTAGAAACCATTGCGGATATCTTTTCGGAAGGTTTAATCTCCATGATCGGAGATAGTTTGCAGGTGGTGGTAATTGTATGTGTAATGTTATACACCGATTGGCAATTGAGTTTAGTGGTACTTTTACCTATTCCCCTGTTAATCATGGCTACCCGGAAATTTCAGAAAGCCATTAAAGTTGCCTTTCAGGAAATCAGGAATGAAGTATCCAACCTGAATACCTTTTTACAGGAACACATTACAGGCGTATCTATTGTGCAGTATTTTGCGAGGGAGAAACAGGAATATAGGAAATTTTATGCCATTAACAAGCGCTATCGTAATGCCAATATCCGTTCTAACTGGTATTATTCTATCTTTTTTCCTGTGGTGGAATTAATCTCCGCTATGTCATTGGGTTTATTGGTTTGGTATGGTGCAAAAAGTATTCTTTCTAAACCTTTGGATGTAACGCCCGGAACCATTACACAGTTTATCATGTACCTGGGCATGGTGTTTACGCCGATCCGTCAGCTGGCAGATAAATTCAATACTTTGCAGATGGGAATGGTTGGTGCCGAACGTGTTTTTAAAGTTTTAGATACTGATGAAACTACGCCAAATGAAGGAACACAGAAACCAGCAAAGCTGGATGGGAACATCAAATTTGAGAAGGTTTGGTTTGCCTATAATGATGAAAACTATGTGTTGAAAGATTTATCGTTTGAAGTAAAATCAGGCGAAACCGTAGCATTAGTAGGGGCAACCGGAGCGGGTAAATCTTCTACCATCAATATCCTGAACCGCTTTTATGAAGTCGAAAAAGGAGATATTATCGTTGATGGCATCCGTATTGAAGATTTTGACCTGGATTACCTGAGAAGTAATATCGCAACCGTACTCCAGGATGTTTTCCTGTTTTCGGATACGATTTTGAACAACATCACACTCAATAATCCCGAAATTACGCTCAATGAAGTAGTAAATGCAGCCAAAAAGGTAGGTGCGCACGATTTTATAGAACGTTTGCCAGGTGGTTACCAATATAACGTAATGGAAAGAGGAGCAACGCTTTCGGCAGGGCAGGCCCAACTGATCTCTTTTATCCGTGCATTGGTCCACAATCCGGCTATTTTAGTATTGGATGAAGCCACTTCTTCAGTTGACACCGAAACGGAATTATTGATTCAGAAGGCTATTGATAACTTAATGGAGGGGCGTACTTCGATCGTAATCGCCCACCGCCTGTCAACTATTCAGAAAGCCGATCAGATTATTGTGCTGGATAAGGGAGAAATCAAAGAAAAAGGCACACACCAACAGTTATTAAAGTTAAACGGCTATTATAAAAAGCTTTACGATCTGCAATTCTCCTCAAAAGGGATTGCTAAAAGTTCTTAAAAATGATTATGTTTGGTTTCCCAACAAACCTAATCATTGAAAATTCTGAGAAATAGTGATGACGATTATGTGCTTTTTGACTTATTAAAGCAAGGAGATGAAGTTGCGTTTGGCAAGATTTATAATCTGTATTGGGCAGAACTCTATAACGCCGCCTACAAGCGTTTACCCGAAAAAGAGAAATGCCAGGATATTATCCAAAATATTTTTACCGATCTCTGGAATAGAAAAACAGAACTGGATCTAGAAAAACCATTGGCTTATTTACATACCGCAGTCCGGTTTCAGGTACTAAAACATATTTCCAGAAGCCCAAAAAATAATTTTTTTGCCGAATCTTTCGAAAATGAATTAATTTCCCCCCTACAGACTGATGGTAAGTTGTTGGAAAGGGAAGTGGCGGAATTAATAGCGTTTTTTATAAAAGCGTTGCCCGAAAAGCGCCGAAAAATATTTTTAATGCACTATTTTGACGGTTTATCGACCGCACAAATTTCTATCGAACTCAATATTTCTCAAAAAACGGTTCAAAATCAATTAACCACAGCTACCCACGCTTTGCGTTTCAGGTTAACCCATCTGTTTTTAGTAGTTTCTGTCGTTATTACTGCAATTTCCAAATAAGTTTTAGCCCTGTTTTAATTTTGTTTAAAATATTTTAAAATTCTTTTGGGATATTTTATGCTTTCTGGTACATCTATATAAAAGTCAGAAAAAATGATCCCTTTTAACAATAAAAAAGAACTGCAGAAAATCATTCAACGTTATGTTTCGGGAACAGCAACTGCTGATGAAATTCTTTTTGTAGAAAAATACTATCAATACTTAGATAAGAACCCGAACGTTCTGGATCAAACTGATGCTGATGAATTAGCCAAAATGGGTGAAGCTAATTTAATGGCCATCAAATCTAAAATTAATGGCATACAAAAGCCTAAAATAAATCCACTTTATAAATACATTTCCGCAGCAGCCATATTGCTCTTAATTTCTGGAATCACTTTTGTTTTTCTGCATAAAACTGCACCATTGCCTAAAAATGAACTTGCAGGAAATAAAGTTTTAGATATTTTGCCAGGTACCGATAAAGCGATTTTAACCCTTGCCGATGGATCAAAGGTTATTTTGGATGAGCACACCGCTGCAAATATTAGCGATACCAATGGTTTAAGAATCTCGAGGACAAAAAATGGGCAGTTGGTATATACCATTCTTGATCAAAAAGATTTAAAAAACGCATCAGCATTTAATACTATTCAAACGCCAAAAGGTGGGCAATATCAGGTTATTCTGCCCGATGGTACAAGAGTTTGGTTAAATGCTGCTTCATCTCTAAAATATCCTGAAGTATTTGTAGGTAGCCAACGTACCGTAGAACTCACCGGCGAAGCATATTTCGAAGTGGCTAAAAATAAAGCAAAACCTTTCCATGTTAAAAACCATAATCAGGATGTAGAAGTATTGGGTACGCATTTCAATATCAATAGCTACATGGACGATAACACTATTAAAACCACTTTGCTCGAAGGAAGTGTTCGGGTAAGCAATGGTAAATCGACCAGGATTTTAAAACCAGGAGAGCAGTCTGTTGCTGATATTTCGGGCAATGGCAGCATCAGGTTGGCTGCCAATGTAGATACGGATGATGAAACCGCCTGGAAAAATGGTTTGTTCCAATTCAATAATGCCAATCTGAAAAGTATTTTAAGTCAGTTAGAAAGGTGGTACGATATCAATATAGATTATAGCTCAGTTCCTGATAAAAAATTTAACGGTATGGTTCCGCGTAAGGCAAAACTATCTGAAGTATTAAAGATGTTGGAGAAAACCGGAAGTATCAGGTTCGAGATTGTAGATGGAAGAAATTTAAAAGTATTACCGGAAAAATAAAACCGCTCGCAAGCTAATCAATCAATTTACACCTAAACCAAACTGAATGTATGAACTTTTACACTCAAGGTAATCAATCCGATGCCCCAAAGGCTGTGGGCTGTATTACAAACTATTTAAACCAACCATTTATTAGGACTATGAAACTTTTTATTATTCTAATGACGGTTTTATGCGTGCAGGTAAGTGCTTTGGCATTTTCCCAAAACATTAGCATAAACCAAAGGAACGTGCCGCTTGTACGCGTTTTAAAAGAAATTAAACGACAAAGCGGGTATTTCTTCCTGTATGATGCCGATTTAATCGAAAAACAATCGAAACCGGTAACCATCGATCTTAAAAATGCAGAGATCAAAGAGGTACTCAATCAGGTTTTAAAAACTCAGCCATTTAGCTGGGAGATTAAAGAAAATACCATTTTAATTATGCCCATTGCAAAAAGCAACAACACTAAAGCAATTGATGTTAGTGGCAAAATTGTTGATGAAAAAGACAATCCTATGCCAGGTGCTTCAGTAAAAGTTAAGGGCCAACCGGCTGTTTCAGTTACCGATAATAATGGAAATTTTGTCATCAGAAATGTTGATGAAAATGCCGTTCTGGTTATTTCTTATATTGGTTATACGGATAGGGAAGTAGCAGCCAAAAGCCAGTTGGGAACTCTTAAATTAAGTTTGTCGGCTGGTACATTAAATGATGTTGTAGTAACAGGTTATACCAGTTATAAAAAAACGCAATCTGCAGCAGCAAGTTCTCTGGTTACTTCCGATAAAATTAATCAGGTTCCGGGTTTAACTTTAGATCAGATCTTGCAGGGGCGTGTGCCGGGCATGAGCGTTATCTCAACTTCAGGCCAGCCAGGTACAAGTGCATCTGTTGTAATTAGAGGAATCGGTACCATTAATGGTGTTAGGGGGCCACTGATTATATTGGATGGCGTACCTATCGAGGCAGGCTATTTCCAAACCATTAACCCTGATGATATAGAATCAGCAACAGTGCTAAAAGATGCATCAGCTACCGCTTTATATGGTTCGAGGGGGGCTAACGGGGTAATTGTTTATACCACTAAAAAAGGCAAGGCAGGTAGTGTTTCTGTAAGCTATAATTCACAGTATGGTTTTTCTAATCTGAGCAGGCCAAACTTTGTAATGATGAATACCAGTGAGCGTTTACAGTTTGAAGAAGAAATTGGCTTAACAGGGGTGAACATTGGCCCGGGATGGACATATTCTCCGAAAAACCCATCTTACGCAGCAGGAACGGCAGCATCAAGAGGCCGCGCAGATTTTATTTTAGATAGTTTAAGGCAGATTAATACCGATTGGAGAGATATCTTTTTCAGAAAAGGTAAGTTTCAGGAACAACAGGTGAGTATTAGCGGTGGTAATGATAAACTGCGTTTTTATAACTCATTAAATTATTACAGCCAGGAAGGTGTCGCCGTAAATACAGGCCTTAACCGCTATGCACTCAGAAGTAATTTAGACTTTAATGATGATAAATTTAGTGGGGCCGTGAACGTATCATTAGGTTATTCTCAATCTACTTTTATTGATGGAGAAGGCGCTACTACGGCAGGCACACCAATGTCTGCAGTTTATTATGCATTGCCTTATGAGAAACCCTATGCCTTCGATGGTACGCTGGTGCATCCAGGTATTAGTAGTCTGCCTAAGTATAATATTTTGGATCAGCGTGAAGGAACCCTGGCCCTGGAACGTTTGCTAAATTCCAGTAATAAAACCGATCAGTTTAAAGCCATAGTTGGCGGTTCATTTGCTTATCAGATTTTACCATCATTAAAGGCAACTACCAGATTTGGTATCGATTATAGAAATTCATCAGATGAAAACTATGTTAATCCAAATTCTTATTACGGCTCTAGATCTGTTGCAAATACCCTGGGTGGAAAAGGCCGTTTAGATGAGATTAGCCGTAGAAATTTTGGCATAGTATCTACAAGTGGTTTAACCTTTGCTAAAACATTTGATAGTAAACACGATGTTGAATTTTCGGCATTGTACGAGTATATATACAATGACTATAAATCTTTCGGTTACAGAGGGTTTGGTATAGATGATCGCTTACCGGAAACACCTGCTGGCATAACCGTAAGCACGGTTTTCTTACCATCACTTTCCGGAAGTAAAACACGAAATGCCATGGCATCATTTATGGGCATTGGCCGTTATACCTACGATCGTAAATATACTTTAACCGGAAGCTACCGTTATGATGGTTCTACAACTGTTGTCGAAAAAAATAAATGGCATGGTTTCTATTCTGTAGGTGCCAATTGGAATGCTAAACAGGAAGATTATCTTAAAAATTTAGAAATTATCTCAGATCTGAGTGTTAGGGTAAGTTACGGAACTGCAGCAAGTCCATTTGGCGGCAATTTCGATTACCAGCAAGCCTACGGTAATACTACCTATGGCGGTAATGTTGGGATTAGGGCAACTGCCGCAGGTAATATAGATTACGACTGGGAGTACGTAAGTACATTTAATGCTGGTTTCGACCTGAGTTTGTTTAAAAGCAGCAGATTACGTTTGAGTGGCGATTTCTATAATAAAATTACCAGCAATATGTTCATCAATCAGCCTCCATCGGCCGTTGCAGGTTATGCAACTTTGCCTTTAAGTTCGGGTAAAATGAGAAACAGGGGTATCGAATTTGACGTTAGCGGAGATGTAATTAAAACCAAAGATTTTATATGGACAGTTGGCGCTAATGCAGGCTACAATAAAAACATGATTTTACGCGTGAGCGATGTAACTGATAATTTCCCTGATGGAGATTCGAGAATTATAAAAGTTGGATTGCCTTATGGAACTTATTTTGCGCCAGATTGGGCAGGTGTAAACCCGCAGACCGGAGAGGCTCAATATTATAACCTTGATGGCAGTATTACTACACTGTACAATGCGAATACCCAAAGTACCACAAATTCTGGCAGCATGTACCCGACATTTACCGGTGGATTCAATACCTCATTAAGTTATAAAGGAATAACGGCTTCTGCGCTGTTTTCTTTTGTAAGCAATGTAATGCGTTGGAATAATGAAGATTTCTATAACGAAAACAGGACCTATCGTACCAGTAACCAATCGGTAAGGATGTTGTATAATCGTTGGCAAAACCCCGGCGATACCGGAGATGATGCCATTTTACAAAGATTTGATATCCCTAGAAATTTCACTTCGAAAGATATTCAGGATGCTTCTTATCTAAGATTAAGAAATGTAACTATTGGTTATACTTTACCTAAATCGATCTTGGAAAAAACTAAAATCATCAAAGGTGTTAAAGTATTTGTTCAGGGCCAGAATCTATTTACCTGGACCAGTTGGAGAGGTTTGGATCCTGAAAACAATGATGTTTTCGGACGTTTTCAATATCCAAATACCAGAACGTACACTGCAGGAATTAATGTTAACTTTTAATAAGTAAGTTATGATTAACAAAATATATACAAAATGCACTGTGTTATTGGCAGTAGTATTATTGGTAGCATCTTGTACCAAACTAGATTTTAAGCCAACAGATTTAATTTTACCTGAACAAGCATTCAGGAACATTACAGATGTTAATTTAGGAGTAATTGGCGCTTATGCACCAATTGATTATTCTACATTAAGCTATAGTTCAATCGTTTCTGACGAAGCCATATATCCGCAAGAAAATACAGTAGGAAACAGCGATGCATTCAGGTGGCTGTACAATGGGTCTAATGGTTCTGTTACCGGATTGTACTATACAAATTATACAGCTATTGATAGGGTTAACCGGGTTTTAGAAGCAATGGAAAAATTAACTTTTACGGGAACAGATATTGCTTTGGCCGATCGTTATAAAGGTGAGTTACTGGCGCTCCGGGCCTATTTGCATTTCGAATTGTTAAGGGCTTACGCATCTTCCTATCAAACAGGCGCCTTAGGGGTAACCTATATGCAAAAATCTGCTATCATTTATCCAGCCAGAGAAACTTTTGAGGCTGTAATTGCAAAAGCAAAAACAGATTTAATCGCAGCAAAAGCATTAATTCCGGCAACCTTTACCGATAAAACGAGGATTACGAAAACTGCAGTTTCGGCAATTCAGGCACGTGTTGCTTTGTACGAAAAAAACTGGGCTGATGCCATTACCTACTCAACTGAAGTAATTAATGCTTTACCTTTGGCTACCAAAGCACAGTTTCCTGGTATCTGGACCGATGCAAATGATGCTGAAGTAGTCTGGAAATTAAAACGGGTAACCGGTGATTCAAGAACCGGAGATTTCTTTTTCAGACAATCGGGTAGCTATGTTTTATATGCGCCTTCATTTAAATTAATTGCAACATTCGATCAGACAAATGACATCAGGTTTGTGCCTTACATTAAATTCGATAATACACGTACAGGCACAAAATCTAAATATCTGGTAAATAAATATATCGGTGGAACTTCATCTGCACCTGGTTTATCAGATGTAAAACAATTTAGAACCGGCGAAATGTACCTGATCAGGGCAGAAGCCAGGGCAGAAACTACAGGCGATGCGGCAGGAGATATTAATACCTTACGTGCAGCAAGAATTAATGGTTATGTTAATGCAGTATTTGCAGATAAAACGGCTTTAATTAGTGCTATTTATGATGAAAGATATAAAGAGTTAGCATTTGAAGGTCATCGTTTCTTTGATTTGAGACGTAGAAATATGGTAATCGAAAGAACTGCCGCCGATGTCGCCGCAACGCAAAGTGCACTCACTTTGTCTCCAACCCAGGCGCAATATGCATTGCCAATTCCTGCAACAGAAATATCTGTTAACAAAAATATTATCCAAAACCCTAAATACTAGGAAGTTTTTTTGCCGGGGGAACTTATTTCTCTCCCGGTATATTTAAATTTTTATTATGAAACAATCATTTCTTGTGCTTTTGATGGTTTTTTGCATCTCATCTATCGGCTGCGGTAAATCGGATGGTACAACAGCAATCGTTCCGGCAAATACTGGAGGGACAGTATCAAAGCCCAACAGGCCAGGTTCTATTGGTATAATTGGCGATAGTGCCAACGTTGTTAAACCAGTTACCGGAGGCATGGTACTAATGGGTGGTGGTGCAGATGTAGAAGCCGCATTTAAATGGATGATAGCAAGGAGTGGAGGAGGAGATGTGGTTATTCTCCGTTCCACAGGAACTGATGGCTATAATCCCTTTGTAAACGCGTTAGGAACTGTAAATTCTGTAGAAACATTATTAATCAATTCGAGGGAATTGGCTAATGATGATGGAGTTGCTTACATAATCCGCAACGCCGAAATGGTTTTTATTGCTGGTGGCGATCAGTCTGACTATATGAAATATTGGAAAGGAACTAAAACCGAGCTGGCTTTAAATTATCTGTTAAATGATAAAAAAGTACCCGTTGGTGGTACCAGTGCAGGTTGCGCCATTTTGGGTGGTTTTTATTACAGTGGCGAAACAGGCGGGGTAACCTCTGCCCAGGCGCTGGCAAATCCATACGATGCTAATGTTACTTTATACAATAACGATTTCCTGAAAGCGCCATACCTTCAAAATATAATTACCGATCAGCATTATTTAACGCGCGATCGGGAAGGAAGATCTGTTGTGTTTTTAGGCAGGATCAGCAAAGATTTTTCTGTACAGGCTAAATGTATCGCGGCAGACGAGCGGACAGCAGTTTGTATCGATGCAACTGGAAAAGCACAGGTTTTCGGCGATTATTCAGCCACCAGGCCATACAGTTATGCTTATTTCATTGTTCCGGATGCAGCTAAGCAACCAGAACAGTTCGAAACGAACAAGAAGGTAAATTGGAATAATGCAGAAAAAGCGGTTTCTGTTTATGAAATTCCTGCTTCGGTTAATGGTGGCGGAAACTTTAATGTTGCTAACTTTAAAGCAAACGAAGCCAGTGGTGGAAAATGGTACTGGTGGTGGATAGATAATGGTGTATTAAATAAAAAAGATCAATAAAATGAGAGCATTAAAATTAGTTGTGGTACTGATTATTTCAGTATTCGCATTAAATGTTGCTGCACAGCAGAAAAAATATGTAATGGTGATTCATGGTGGTGCAGGTACGATTCTGAAGAAAAACATGACACCAGAAAAAGAGGCGGCTTACGTGGCTGCCCTGACAAAGGCGCTAAATGCAGGTTATGCTGAAATTAAAGCAGGTAAATCAAGTTTAGATGCTGTCGAAGCCACCATCCACGTGCTCGAAAACGATCCGCATTTTAATGCGGGTAAAGGTGCTGTTTTTACCCATGATGGCAGAAATGAACTCGATGCAGCCATCATGGAAGGAAAAACCTTAATGGCTGGTGCAGTTGCTGGCGTTACCACAATCAAAAATCCGATTTCTGCTGCAAGGGCAGTGATGGAAAAATCGGAACATGTAATGATGTTTGGAGATGGAGCGGATAAATTTGCGAAAGAAGTAGGATTGGAAATCGTTGATCCTAAATACTTTTGGACAAAAGAACGTTGGGATGGTTTGCAGGAAGCCATTAAAGAAGATTCAACTAAAGCCGTTTTGGATCATGGTAGTAAAAAGTCTTCTCTTTTAGGGACAATTAATCACGATTACAAATTCGGAACAGTCGGTTGTGTGGCCTTAGATAAAGCCGGGAATCTGGCTGCAGGAACGTCAACAGGCGGGATGACCAATAAAAAATACGGACGCGTTGGCGATTCGCCAATTATCGGATCAGGAACCTATTGCAACAATGAAACAGCTGGTATTTCCTGTACAGGCTGGGGTGAGTTTTACATCCGTAATGTTGTGGCTAAAACCATTTCCGATTTAATGGAATACAAAAGTTTATCGGTTGCCGAAGCGTCTAAAATCGTATTGGATAAAGTAGGTAAAATGGGCGGAGACGGTGGTTTAATTGCGCTTGATAAAAAGGGCAACGTAGCCATGCCATTTAATACCGAAGGGATGTACAGAGGTACGGTAACTGCAGATGGAAAAATTGAAGTAAACATTTATAAATAATGAAGAAAATATTTTTAAGCTTGTTATTTGCCAGTTTTGCACTATTGGCAAATGCGCAAAATAATGCGGCTAAAGGTAACCTCTTTATTATTGGTGGTGGCAACCGTTCCGATGCATTAATGACGGAAATGCTGAACACCGCTGCTTTGAAAGCAAATGATTATATTGTTGTATTACCCATGGCGAGCGAAATTCCAGATGCTGGTTTTAATACCCTCGCTACCCAATTAAGAAAGCTTGATCAGAGATTGATCAGGAACTTCAATTTTAGCAAACACGATGTAAATGATAAAAAGTGGGTTGATTCTCTCGCTCGTGCAAAGTTGATTTATATTTTAGGAGGTGATCAGAACCGTTTCATGAAATCTGTACTGAATACCCCAGTTTATACCGCTATCCATAAAGCTTACCAGAGTGGTGCTACCATTGCCGGAACCAGTGCCGGTGCCGCTGTAATGAGCAAATATATGATTACGGGCCAACAGCTTTTGGATACGGTTTATAAAGAAACCTTTAATAAGCTGTGGGACAAAAATATCGAATTTTCCCCGGGAATGGGGTTATTGGAAAATACCATCATCGATCAGCATTTTCTAAAACGCAACCGTTACAACCGTTTAATCTCTGCCTTAGCTGCCCATCCGGATCTGATTTGCGTTGGTATTGATGAAAGTACCGCCATTATAGTTCATGGCAATAAGGCAACCGTTGCAGGCGAAAGTCAGGTAATCCGTTTGGCAAATCCGAAGGAACTTAAAAAGACGGATAAAGGTTTGTTAAAGTTTAAACAGGTCGATTTTGGCATTTTTACCGCCGGGGATGTAATCGACATTAAACCTTAAATTATCCACTCTGATAAATTGGAAGCGTGTTCTGAGCAGTCGGATCACGCTTTTTTATTTAAAAAATATCTTTATATTTCATTCTTCAAATCAAGTAGATGATTTTTATAAAGCGAATATTCTCCAATTTAACCTTTCAGGTTTTAGTGGCCATCATCATAGGGATTAGCGTGGGTACCTATTTTCCTGGTTTTGCGCCAACTGCTAAATTAATCAGTGAGGGTTTTATCAACCTGATTAGCATGTTAATTGCGCCAATTATATTCTTTACTATTGTTTTGGGAATCGCACACATGGGCGATATGAAAAAAGTAGGCAGGGTAGGTGGCAAAGCACTGTTGTATTTCGAAATTGTAAGCACAGTAGCCATTGCAATTGGTTTATTGGTCGCTAATGTTCTAAAGCCGGGTGCCGGAATGGTAGCTAAAGCGGGTGATGCCACAAAAATTACCCGTTATGCAGAACAGGCGAAGGATATGAACTGGGCCGAATTCTTCCTCCATATTATTCCACATAATGTGATTGCTGCTTTTGCAGAGGGTAACATTTTACAGATTTTGCTGTTTGCGATTCTTTTTGGTTATGGTCTGAATAAATTGGGCGAAGAGGGAACAAGCCTTTTAAACGCCTTCGATAAAATATCGAAAGTACTCTTTAAAATTATGAAAGTAATTATGCGTTTAGCGCCAATTGGGGCTTTTGGAGGGATGGCTTTCAGTATTGGTACGCATGGTTTGGAAAGTATAGTGGGCATGGCTAAACTAATGGGCTCAGTTTATTTAACCTGCATCCTGTTCATTTTTATTGTTTTAAATGGAATTTGTAAATACTATAAATTTAGTCTTTGGCAATACCTGAAGTATATCAGACAGGAAATTTTAATCGTGCTGGGTACTTCTTCTTCCGAATCAGCCCTGCCGAGCATGATGCAGAAAATGGAAGCCATCGGTTGCGATAAATCGGTTGTTGGTTTGGTTATTCCTACTGGCTATTCTTTTAATCTTGATGGAACGGCAATTTATCTGGCCATGGCAGTAATATTTCTTTGCCAGGTTTTTCATGTCGATTTATCCTTAGGTCAGCAGATTACGGTTTTAGGCGTGCTCATGGTTACTTCTAAAGGTGCCGCAGGCGTAACCGGAAGTGGTTTTATTGTATTGGTATCAACCCTTACTGCCTTAAAAATTATGCCTGTTGAACATATTTCCATATTAATTGGTGTAGACCGTTTTATGAGTGAAGCTAGGGCTATAACCAATGTAATTGGAAACGGAGTGGCCACCATCGTAATTGCTAAAAGTGAAAACCAGTTTGACCAGGAAAAATATTTGAAAGCGATTCAACCCATAACGATGGAAAAAGTAGAGGAAGGTTAGGCTGGAGTTGAGCGTTTGGCGTAAGGCGTTAAGGGAGTCGAAAGCAAATGGTTAGGTTGGAGTTATTCTCTCGAAGCGTCACCCTGAATTCAGGGTCTTAATAGCAAGAAAGATGCTGACCATGTAGTGGCTACAAGGCAATTTAAAATACTACTTCTGCTTGTAAAATAAATTCAGCATGACGAGCGCTCGATAAACCCTTCTACCCTCAACCTTCGTGCCTTCACCTTTTTTACCTATCTTTGCAGCAGAAACATGCACACAGCTTGTTTAATTAATCCATAGCACATTGGCTCAAGAAGAACAAAATAACCGCAAAGAAAAAAGCGAGTTACACCCACGCAACAAACACCGTTCGCGTTACAATTTCAAACAACTTATTGCAACTTCAAAAGAATTAAGACGTTTCGTTTTTAAAAACGAGCATAACGACGATTCGATCGATTTTGCTGATCAAAATGCTGTAAAAGCATTAAATAGGGCATTGCTGAAATACTTTTACGATATCCAGCAATGGGATATCCCTCTGGATTTTCTTTGTCCACCTATTCCGGGCAGGGCAGATTATATCCATTATATAGCTGATCTTTTGGGCTCGAGCAATAAAGGAAAAAATCCAAAAGGCGCTAAAATTAATGTACTTGATATTGGTGTAGGTGCCAACTGCATTTACCCGATCATTGGTCACCAAGAATATGGCTGGAACTTTGTAGGTTCAGAAATAGATCCGCTTTCGGTTGAATCGGCAAGACGCATTATCGAAGCCAACAAACCACTGCAAGGTGCGATAGAAATCCGTCAGCAATCATCAAAAATGGGTATTTTTAGAGGGATTGTGGGCAGAACAGAGCATTTTGATGCTGTTGTTTGTAATCCACCGTTCCATTCTTCTTTAAAAGAAGCTGAGCAAGGCACCCGCCAGAAATGGCGCAACCTGGGCGGAAACGAAAAAGAAGTAAAACATGTATTGAACTTTGGTGGAAACAAGGCCGAACTGTGGTGCCCGGGTGGAGAACGTGCCTTTGTAGAACAGATCATTATCCAGAGCGCGCAAATCAAAAATCAGGTTTTATGGTTCAGTTCACTGGTTTCTAAAAGTGCAAACCTAAAAAGTATTTACAATAATCTGGTTAAGGCAGATGCTTTTGAAGTACGTACCGTGCAAATGAGCCAGGGACAAAAAATAAGCCGTTTCGTAGCCTGGACTTTCCATGATGAAGCTGCACAGGCGGAGTGGGTTAAAGGATGGAAGGCCTAAGTTTGGAGTTTCCAGTTTGGAGTTTTTAGTTTTGAGCGCATAACCCAGGCAAATGATATAGTAATGCCGAGTGGATATTAATTCATTCGGCATTTTTGTTTAAAGTTGATTTCGTTTGAACATTGGAATTTGGATATTGTTTATTATGATTAGAATCACTAGCTTATTTTTCGTTTAGTTAGTCGGATTTGCAATTCCGATTCGAGAGCTAAGGATTTATAATCCTTTAAGTTGTTTATAAAAGGCTGGTAATTAACTGCCGAAACTGTCAAGCTTTTTAAGAATGGGATTACTGAAACTATAGAACTGTTTACTGAAAATTGTAGACTGCCAACTGAAAACTAACTCGTCTTAGCCCCGAAAATATATCCAGCTAAAGCGGTTACCACCATTGCCACCGTTCCCCAGAAACAGATTCTAATTACTGCTTTAATTACATTTGATCCCCCTGCTTTAGCTGCAATTGTGCCAGATAAAGCTAAAAATACAATGGCGAAACCATATTGATAAAACACCATCGATTTTATCGGGGCAAAAAAAGCAACCAGAAAAGGTAAAATGCCGCCACTGATAAAAGATGCGCCAGATGCAAAAGCTGCCTGAAGCGGTTTTGGCTGCGTAATTTCGTTAATGCCTAGTTCATCTCTGGCATGCGCGGCCAAAGCATCTTTCCCGGTAAGCTGTACTGCTACCTGCATGGCTAAATCTTCATCCAATCCCTGGACCACATATATTTTCGCGAGCTCTTTAAGTTCCACTTCGGGCATGGTTTCGAGTTCCATTTTCTCCCGGGCCAGATCTGCTTTTTCAATGTCAGCTTGAGAGCTTACCGAAACATATTCACCAGCAGCCATCGATAATGAGCCTGCCACTAAACCGGCCAAAGCAGCCAGTACAATGGGGCTTCTCGTATCACTCGCAGCAGCTATACCGATAACCAAACTGGTCGTAGAAATAATACCATCATTGGCGCCCAGTACAGCGGCCCTTAACCAGCCTGTTCTATTTGTATAATGCTTTTCTAGTTCCATTTTTGGTGATGTGTTATCTGTTTTTGTCAGGCTGAGCGGGGTCGAAGGACCCTTATTCTTCTAATATCATCATTTCTTTTCATAAACAATCAAAATGGTCAAGTCGTTGCCCGCATTGGGTGCAATGCCATGCGAGCTGCCCGGACGCGTTAAAATCGCATCGCCAGGCTTAACTGCAAAAATTTTTCCATTCATTTGCATGGTTCCGTTTCCGCTGATTACATAATAAATTTCATCTTCTTTTTGCAAATGGTAACCGATAGATGACCCCGGTTTTAAAGTTCGTTTTTTGAATACCGTTTTGAGGTTTTTAGCCTTATCGAAAAAATTGAAACCAATGGTTTTCCCTCCGCCATTGTGCGTGCCGGATTCTTCTTTCGCTACTTCGACATCGTTTTGGAGGATATATTTTGTAGTATCGCTATTTTGTGCAGATGCTTTAAACGAAATGAAGGTTGCAGTAACAACGATTACAACTAATATGGATTTTTTCATCTTGATATTATTTAGCTTTTTGCTTTAGTCTTTCCGCTTTGGTCTTTCAGCTTTAAAGGTAAATTTAAGTGTTTTCACCGGATGTTGCCAAAAGTGTATAACCTTTGTTATTAAACCTGGATCGCGGTTGTTTCTCCCGATTTTTACATCTGTATTCATCAGAAAGAACGGAGAGCGGTACTGAATCCCTCCAAAAGAACTGAAGTGTTCGTTTTCTAATCCTAATGTTGAGCTTTTGATTTGAAAACGAATGTTTCGTAGTGCTTAGGTCAGGTTCTGTCCCGCCATCCACTGTAGCTCCGATAGAAAAATCGGAGGCTGCCGTTCCTGTCGGGTTTATACCCAAAGGCTTGCTCCTGATATGGTGCCAGGAACGGCCAAACTTTGTTCCCTAAACCTGATCGCAGTGGTTCCAATTCTTCATTGGAGAGAACGGAGAGCGGGAGTGCAGCTCTCCAAAAGCGCTGAACTGCTCATTTCTTAATCCTTAATGTTGATATTTTAATTTGAAAACAAACATTCAGTTTTCTTGGCCTTGCAGTCCTGCCATCCGCTTTACTTTGTTGCACTACGTGTTCGCTGCTGCCAGTTTTATAACCGAATGGCTTGTTTTAAAAGCAGTAATTCTAAATTTGTTATGACGGTGGTTATTTCTCGCCTCGTGCTTTTAACTTTTTTCCGCTTTGGTCTTCCCACTTTGGTCTTTCTTCACTAAAGTAAAGAATCCTTACATTTTCCTGAAAAAACGGACTAAATAATATGGTTTTAGATTTGAATTCCAGTTCAATAATATTAGCTTTGCACAAAAAAATATTGATACATGAGCGTTTTAGTAAATAAAGATTCTAAGGTTATCGTTCAGGGTTTTACCGGAAACGAAGGAACTTACCATGCTGAGCAGATGCTGGCATACGGTACAAACGTAGTTGGTGGTGTAACACCTGGCAAAGGTGGGCAATTGCATTTAGAAAAGCCTGTTTTTAATACTGTTAAAGATGCCGTTGATCAAACGGGTGCAAATGTATCTATCATTTTTGTACCACCGGCTTTTGCTGCTGATGCAATTATGGAAGCTGCCGAAGGTGGCATTAAAGTTATTGTTTGTATTACCGAAGGTATCCCTACAAAGGATATGATTCAGGTTAAAGAATATATTGCTGACCGTGATGTTACGCTTATTGGCCCTAACTGTCCGGGTGTAATTACTGCTGATGAGGCTAAAATTGGTATCATGCCAGGTTTTATCTTCAAAAAAGGTCATGTTGGTGTGGTTTCTAAATCAGGAACTTTAACTTACGAAGCGGTAGACCAGGTGGTTAAAGCTGGTTTAGGTATCACTACAGCTATTGGTATCGGTGGTGACCCAATTATCGGAACACCAACTGTAGAAGCGGTAAAATTATTAATGAACGATCCTGAAACGCACGGTATCATCATGATTGGTGAAATTGGTGGTGGTATGGAAGCTGAAGCAGCCCGTTGGATCAAAGAACACGGTACTAAACCTGTTGTTGGTTTCATCGCTGGTCAAACTGCGCCTCCGGGACGTAGAATGGGCCACGCAGGTGCTATTGTTGGCGGTGCTGATGATACTGCAGCTGCTAAAATGAAAATCATGCGTGAGTGTGGTATCCGTGTAGTAGAAAGTCCTGCTGAAATCGGTGCTGCAATGGCAGAAGAATTAGCAAAATAAGATTTAAAA